>Ga0209755_10003083_pt1 | contig 21383 bp, 20 predicted proteins | sample TergutCo191P1_FD_187301 | JGI IMG/M metagenome (GOLD analysis project Ga0209755, IMG submission 187301) | Cornitermes sp. P1 segment gut microbial communities from Petit-Saut dam, French Guiana - Co191P1 (SPAdes) (version 2) | ecosystem: Host-associated > Arthropoda: Insects > Digestive system... | reverse complement strand
CATTGTATGGGCGTTCACCGAACGCCCGAAATACCTGGTTTTTAGCAAAAATTCCGTTAAAACAGGGCATTCGGGCGTTCAGTGAACGCCCCTACGGTTCTCAACTATAATTTCCGAACAAGTCTAATGCGAGGCTTTAGCCGAAGCAATCCAGATTTTAAATTAAAGATATCTGTAATTTTTCATTAATTACTACAAGTAGTGGCTTAATAATAAAACTAATTCTCTACTGTTTCTGTCCTTCCGCCATAAATAAACAATAAAAAACGCTCTAGTGATGAGTCTGCCGTGACTACTCTTGATACTCTCCCTAAAACATTGCTCTGATGCACAAAGCCTGTGTTTCTTGAGTCGGTAGAGTTTCTTCTATTGTCGCCTAATACTAAAAATGTATATTGCGGAACAGTGATAATAAACTGCTCTGGGACTACATGGTGCGGGTTTAAAATAGTGTATATGCTACTTCTGGTATATAAATTAAATTGAGGGGACACTTCAAAATATTGGTTGGCGTGTGCTAAATAATATTCATCAATTAGTTCAAAACGCCCATCCCCGTTTCTAATCAATACTTGCGTAGAGCCGCCTTGCTCTCTTGCAAACAGCAATTGATCGCCGCCTACGCCGATTACTCTTTTGATTATATTTTGCTCACCTGACCGATAAACTATTATATCGCCACGGCTTGCATTAGATGACCTAAACAATAAAACATGCTGCCCGTCATGCAGAGTATAATGCATAGAAACCCCTTGCACACGCACAAGAAAAAACACATTAAAAAACACAATAAATGCAATTAATAAAAGTATCAACAGCCACAAAAGAGCTCCCACAATCCTTGTTAGCACCTTTTTAGGTGGTTTAGGATCGGGGTCTGGTGGCTCTATGATGATTTTAGGCGGCTCAGGAGTAAACATTTCCTCAATTTTAGGAAACAGTATCTCATCGTCACCTGTCATGTTTTTTAAAAATTCATTTTGCAAATATTCTCCATGGTTTTTAAATATTAATACTTCGTCTTTCAGTCATTAAAAATATTTCTACACCCAAATAATTGAACTGATAATCAAAGGGGTGCTTGCCTTTGCTCCGATGCTGATTACCTTATCAAAGGAGGGGATTCCCTTAGCACACTTAAAGTCAATGGGGGAGAGGGTAACCATCGCCCAATCCTTGTCTTGAATAGTCTTTTTTGTAGAATAAACATCCGTCATGCCGTTTTTTAAATCCAGTGTCAAATTAAATTCAACCTCTGTTTGCAAGGGTGCATGTATAATAAACTGCAGCAAACTCTCTGACAATCTCTTGCCTACAGCATCACCGCTTGCTAGGCTTATCAAGTTTTTGCCCTTTATTCCCTCTAAATCAAACGGTCCTTTTGCCATGATAGGCACTCCGTCATTATCAAAAAATCCATGCCCCTTGATGAGCCAATCACTTTTGTTTAGTCCGCTCTTAAATAAAATCCGCCCCTTTTTTGCCGCCGCCCCCTCATCTATGCTAGGCTTAATCAACATCATCTCGCTAGACAAACTAAATCCGCATTTTGTCACAACGCTTGCAAACAATTTGTGCTTGATGCTGCAAGGCTCTATCCTTGCAAGGTATTTTGTCTCACTAATTTTAGTATGCTTAATTTTTTTCCAGTTTCTAAACTCTGCATCCCTATCTTCTGCTAGATAAATTGTCACGCTGTCAAATGCACCCGTTAATTCTATATAATTAGCACCCTCTGATACTGACACCAAAATCTTGGGCTTTTCTGGAAGGGCAGTCTCTTGATTTTTTAAAATGCTGTCAAACCATGTGGCTAGGTTGTGTCTTTGCTCTTCACTTATTGCATTGTCTGACAAAGAATAATTTAAAAGCCGTGCATTTTGTGCGCTTAAATATAAATCGTTTAGATAATCAAAGCCGCCGCCTATTTGGTTGGTCGCTGCATTTATCAAGACAGGAATATCTGTTTTTGTTGCATACATTCTGCTGTCAAGTGCCGCCTTATAGCCAATATATTTTGCTTCTTGACCAAATATGTCACCGCAAAAAAAGCTTGCTCCGCATTTTATGGTCTGGTCAATACTAGCTTTATACACCAGCCCAGCCCCAGTGCCTATGCCTATTATGCCTATTTTATCTATGTCAATATTAAGTTCATTTTGATATTGTCTTAAATAATTGACAGAAAACAGTGCAGTAGTACTAAAATAATAATGAGCGGATGTTTTTAAATCCTCTGGGATGAAGGTGTTTAAGTGAGCTTTGTCACGCTGCCAATAGGCGTCAATATCCTTAGGATAGATAGTGTGCTTTAGTTTGGTTTTGGCTGATCCAAAATAATCAACAAACATAAGCGAATAGCCTTTTAATAGATCAAGATATTTGTCTATTTCAATGTCGTCAAGACTGTCAAGCGATGAGGGCAAAATTATTATACAAGGGAGCGGAGTATCTGACTCAATAGACAAAAAGCGGGCATATATCCTGGTTGTTCCAGAAAAGGTTTTAAGCCCACTAAAATACATGCTTTTGTCAATGATTGGTGAGAGAGACTCTCTAACAATTGTAGGATTAGATGGCGCACTATAATCAAAGCCAGCCCACAATTGCTCTTGCGTAACAATTGACATACAAGGGCATTATAACACACTAGTTAATACGCTGTCAAGAAAAATTAACAACAAAATTCATACTTAATAATTAGGCACTAATTAGCTAAACTAGCCAATATTATTTGACATTGGGTGCAAAATATAGTATTGTTGTGTGTATGGAAACAAACAAATTAAACATTTTATTGATAGGATATAAGGGCAAGATGGGGCAAGAGTGTATTTTATGCACGCAAAAAAAGTTTGCAAATGTCAACTTGATGCTTGCAGGCAAAGACGATGATTTGTATGATTTTGACAAAGTAGATGTTGTGCTAGACTATTCACATTTTTCTGCTTTGCATGATGTTTTAGATTTTGCCAAAAAAAGAAAGGCGGCTTTGGTTATTGCAACAACTGGGCATGATGAAAAGCAACTAAAAAAGATTGAAGACTACTCTAAAAGCGTGCCTATTTTCAAAGCCACCAACTTTAGTGTTGCAGTCAATAAATTTATTGAGGCTGTGTCTAATTTTGCCAAGTCGTGGGATGGCGATATTGAAATAATAGAAACGCACCACAGCAAAAAAGCGGATTCTCCTTCTGGCACAGCGATTACCATAGCACAAAGCATAGTCAAAGCAAAAGGCGGCGGCAATGTTGTGCTTCATAGAACAAATGAAAACGCAAAGAGGATAGACGGCGATGTTTATATAAGTGCAGTAAGAGGCGGAGTAGTGCCAGGCACTCATGAGGTGCGATTTTTTGGAGACACTTGTGAAATCAGCATGAAAGAGGCAGAATATGGCAGAAGCAGCTTTGCAAAAGGGGCAATAGAGGCGTGCATTTGGATGGTGGGAAAAAAAGCGGGCAAAATTTATAATATGAAAAACCTTTTAGGAGAAAAATAATATCATGAACAAAATTGTGTTTGAAGGCGTTGCACCAGCATTGGTTACGCCGTTTAAAAATGGGGAAGTAGACTATGCCTCTTTAGAAAAGGTTTTAGACTATCAAATTAAAAGCGGCACAAAAACCTTGGTGCTTTTGGGGACTACTTCAGAGGCATCTACTTTGACCTTTGAAGAAGAGGACAAAATTTTTGAGTTTGTTAAAAAGCGTGTGCCTAAGGATATTAAACTAATTGTAGGCACGGGCAGCAATGATACTTTGACAGTGATACGCCGCAGCCTGGACGCAAAAAATATGGGGGCGGATGCTCTTTTGATTGTCACGCCTTATTATAATAAATGCACGCAAAAAGGGCTGGTTGCACACTATACACAAGTGACAGAGGCGGCAAAAATGCCTGTCATTGTCTATAATGTTCCGTCTAGGACTTGTCTTAATATTACACCAGAAACTGCGTTAGAATTATCAAAAAATCCTTGGATTGTGGGCATAAAAGAAGCAAGCAGCGATATAGAGCAGGTATTAAAAATGTTTCATTTATTAGAGGGCAAGATGGCAATCTATAGTGGCGATGATGAGATGGATTATTTGTTTTTTGCTTTGGGGGCGGCTGGTGCTATTAGTGTGACGGCAAACATAGCGCCTATGCAAAAAAATGAGTTGTTTGATTTGGTCAAAAAGGGTGATCATGTGGGGGCGCTTAAAAATCATAAAAAGATGTATGAATTAAATAATACTCTTTTTATTGATGTCAATCCTATTCCTGTTAAGGCTGCCTTAAAACATAAAGGAATAATCGCTGATGATGAATTAAGAATGCCACTGACTAAACTAGATGACGACAAAAGAAAAATTTTAAACGGAGTAGTAGACAATGCTCTTAGATAACATAAAAATCAATAAAGAGGGAAAACTAGTGTTTGCAAATGCAGACACTACTCTTTTAGCTAAGGAGTTTTCTACGCCTTTAAAAGTGCTTGATAAAGAGGGCATTAAAAAAAGCTGCAAGGTGTATTTGGATGCATTAGAAAAGTATTTTGGAGGCGGAGCGACGGCAGCATATGCGGCAAAGGCTCTTAGCTTTGTTAAATTGATGGAGCTTGTTAAAGAGTGTGGGATGAGCTTGGATACAGCATCGCCTGGTGAAATTTATACAGCGTTTTTGGCAGGGTTTGATATGAGCAAGGTTTATTATCATTCTAACTATAAGTCAGAAAGCGATATAGATTTTGCTATTGAAAAGGGCATAGGGTTTTTTATGGTGGATAATTTTGAAGAGCTAGGCGACATTGACAATAGGGCGGCATTTTATAAAAAAAAGCAAAAGGTAATTTTGAGAATCTCTCCTAATGTGTCTGTTTATACACACAAAAAGATTACTACGGGATTGAAGGATACTAAGTTTGGAGTGGATTTAAACAAAGCATGGGATTTTATTAAAGAGGCACAAAATAAAAAGAATTTGATATTAGAGGGGCTGCATTGCCATATAGGGTCACAAATATTTGAGATAGAGCCGTTTATAGAGGCGGCAAAGATTATGCTGCGGTTGATTAAGGATACTCAAATTAATATAAGCACGCTTGTGCTAGGCGGCGGATTTGCAGTTAGATATACTCATGAGCAGCAAAAAGTGGGTTATGATAAGCATATAAAGGATTTGAGCGAGGCGATGAAACAAGAGGCAAAAAAGCTTGAGATAAAGATTCCTAGGATTGTATTAGAGCCAGGCAGAAGCATTGTTGCAGAAAACGGAATAAGTTTATATAGTGTAGGCGTGATAAAAGAGGTGGAGGGTATAAAAAATTATGTTATTGTTGATGGGGGCATGACAGACAATCCAAGGTTTAGCTTATATGAATCAAAATATACGGTATATAATGCAAGCCGTATGCATGAAACGGCGGATTATGAGGCTAGTATTGCTGGGAGAGCATGTGAGAGTGGCGATTTGATTGGTGAGGGGATAAAGATTGCTAGACCTAAAAAGGGTGATGTGCTGGCAGTGATGACTACGGGGGCATACACATATTCAATGGCATCAAATTATAACAGGTTTTTAAAGCCATGCGTAGTGATGATAGACAAAGACGGGAAAGGAGAGGTTGTTATAGAAAGAGAGAGTTTAGAGCATTTAACAAAGCTAGACAAAAGAGGTAATTTAAAATGAGTAAAAAAATAGGAATAGTTGGGCCAAAGGGCATGGTGGGAAGCACTATGCTAAAACTATTGCAGCATGAATACAATATAAAGGGTGCTGAAATTGTGTTGTTTGGGCGTCAGGATGAAAAAGTAGACGGGATGGATATTGTAGAGCTATCAGAGGCTAATTTGCAAAAAATTAAGCCAGATTTTTGTTTGTTTGCAGGCGGCGGTGATGTGTCCAAGATTTTTGCGCCTATTGTTGCGGCTTTGGGCGGAATAGCAATTGACAACTCAAGCGTGTTTAGAATGCAAGAGGGTATTGAGCTTATTGTTCCAGAGGTAAACGGCGACAATTTAAAAAACATAAATGGCGGAGCTATTATTGCAAATCCAAACTGCTCTACTACGCAAGCGGTTGTTCCATTAAAGGCTTTGGATAAAGCGTTTAAATTAAAACGAGTGATTTATTCTACTTATCAGGCGGTTTCAGGATCAGGCAAAGGCGGCATTGATGATTATAGCAATACAAAAAATGGCGATAAAAACACTTTTTATCCGCACAGAATTTATAACAACCTAATACCTCAAATTGATGTTTTTATGGATAATAATTATACCAAAGAAGAGATGAAAATGATTGATGAAACCAAAAAGATTTTAGAGCGTGATGATTTGATGGTGACGGCTACTTGTGTTAGAGTGCCTATTATAAATTGTCATTCTATATCAATCAATGCAGAGTTTGAAAAAGAAGTCAAAAGAGAAGAAGTTCTTAAAGTGCTAAAAGCACAAAAAGGTGTTGTATTAATTGATGACGACAAAAACAACAACTATCCTATGCCCATAGATTTTGATGGTATTGATGAGGTAGGGGTAGGAAGAGTGAGAATAGACACAAGCAATAAAAAAGCGATAAACTTTTTTTGCGTGGCAGACAACCTAAGAAAGGGAGCGGCTGCCAATTGTATTCAGATACTGCATCTGTTGTATAAAGGAGTCTAGTATGAGTATTACAGTAGCCAAATTTGGGGGCACAAGCCTAGCCACTAAAGAGAGCTTTGAAAGAGTCAAGGCTATTATTCTATCCGACCCAAAACGCAGCATTATTGTTGTGTCGGCACCAGGCAAGCGTTTTAAAGATGATGAAAAGACTACTGATCTTCTTGAAAGGGTGGCGTTTAGGTATCTAGAGCTAGGGCAAAATCTAAAAGACGAGATAATGATGCTAGGTGAGTATTTTATGGCAAAGGCGATGGCGATGGCAATCGGCTTTGAGTTTTTGGATATTGCAAAAACAGGAGTGATTAGCTTTGATGAGCATGGTGAAGTGGATTTAGAAACCTCAAGGGCTAATTTTGTGCCGTTTAAAGGCAAGAGGGTGGTTGTTCCTGGGTTTTATGGAAGAATGCCGTGTGGGGCAATCAAGACATTTGCAAGAGGCGGCGGCGACATAACAGGCGGGATTATTGCAAATATTGCAGATGCTAGCTTGTATGAAAATTGGACTGATGTGGGAGGATTTTATTCTTCTGATCCAAACAAGAGCATGGATGCTATGAATATTCCGCATTTGTCATATGAGCAAGCGTTTGCACTGTGCAATAGTGGGGCTAATGTGTTGCATCCGTCGTGCATACCGTTTGCTAAAGACAAAGGTATCCCCATAAGAGTATTGAATACTTTTGATACGAGCCAAAGAGGGACAGTGGTGGGGGCAAAGACGGAGTATAAGAAGCTGACAGAGCCGGGGATTTAAAGCGAGGGGGGGGCTTTGGTAAGGAACGGAGGAAAGGGGAAGGGGGCTGTGAGAAGGGTGAGGAGTAAGTAGCGGAAATTGAGAGTAAGGTGGGCGAGACCCTGCCCCCAAAGGGGGCAGAGTCCACACAAGCCAAAAAAAATGAGTGGGTGCATTGTTTGTCGCACCCGCTCATTTTTTTTTGCCTTGTGTGGACAAAGAGTGCTTTTAGCACTCTTTGTCTCGCCCACGGTTAATAGAGAGCGGCATACATCACGCATCGCCGCCCCCTTTTTTTTCACGCTCTTTTAAAAATTTCTAATATATCCGCTTGCCCCATTTCCCCATAAAAACCTAGTTTCAAATCCACAGCATAAATATCTTTAATCTTCTTAACAATAGGCTCTAATTCTATCCCCATCTCCTTTAAACTTGTCTTTAATCCCAGCCCCCTATAAAACTCTCTTAAAGCTTTTACCCCATTATCAATTCCATCTACATTAAAAACATTTTTAAAAAACTGCAATATCTTTGTGCCTTTCCCCTTATCCTTTGTAATATACTCCATCCAAACAGGAAACAAAATAGCAAGCCCCTGACCATGTGCAATATCATTAAGCCCACTAAGCATAGTATTTTCTATTCTATGCACCCCCCAGTCTTGCAATGTCCTCCCCATGCTAAGCATATCATTGTGCGCCATACTTCCAGCAATACACAATTCATACCAATCCTCTAGTCTACCATCCTTATACACCTTGTTCCCAATCTCAATAATCGCCCTCATAGCCCCCTCAAGCAATCTATCCGTATAAATTACATCATCTTGAGGAGAAAAATATCTTTCTATATTGTGCGATAAAATATCACTAATAGAATAAGCAATTTGCTCTTTTGGCAGAGTCAAACAGTATCGTGGATTAACAAAAGCGATTCTAGGTCTAATGGACTCACACCTAAGCGGATACTTTAGCCCTGTTTTATCGTCTCTAATAATGCTAGCCAAGCTACATTCTGATCCAGTGGCAGGGATAGTGATTATTGACGCAACAGGCAGTGCATGTGGGGCAGGGGAAGAGTTTTTAAAATGAAACACAGCGTCTTGCCCGTCAATTGCTCCTACAGCAATAAACTTTGCCGCATCCACACAAGAGCCGCCGCCTATCGCCAATAAATAATCCACTCCATGCTTTTTGGCAAACGCTACACCCTCTAAAGCGTGCGACATATGAGGATTTGCAGCCACTCCGCCAAACTCCACAAAATCCATCCCAGCATTTTTTAATGCAGTTTTAGCCTCATCCAATATCCCGTGCTTAATAACAGAGCCGCCCCCAAAAACAAGCATAATCTTTTTAGCTCCATCTTTTTTTAGCATATTAGCCAAATCACTAATAGGTCTATCCCCAAAAATAATTTTGCACTGATTCTCAAAAATAAAATTGTTCATAAGTTTTTCTCCTAAAAAATAGATAAAAATTGGTTGACAATACAAATAAAAACTGATAAGATTGTTGTATGAAAAGAGTAATCACATACGGAACTTTTGATTTGCTTCACTATGGGCATGTTGAAATACTAAAACGAGCAAAAAAACTGGGTGACTATTTGATTGTTGGCTTGTCTAGTGATGAGTTTAATTGGAATGAAAAAAAGAAAAAGTGTTTTTTTGATTATGAAAAAAGAAAGAATTTATTAGAGGCAATGCGTGCTGTTGATTTGGTGATTCCTGAAAAGTCTTGGGATCAAAAAATTGATGATGTGAAAAAATATGAAGCGGATGTTTTTGTAATAGGTGACGATTGGACAGGCAAATTCGACTTTTTAAAGGACTATTGTGAGGTTGTGTATTTGCCAAGGACTCCTGAAATCTCTACTACACAGATCAAAGATGACATAAAAAAGAAGGTTTAAATAAATCAAAAGGGGCGCTTTTATTATATAAGCAGCCCCTTTTTTAGTGTCAACAAACTATCACAACCATGCATCAAGCCAATTTATACGAAGCATAAACCAATTAAGAAGATGGTCCACTTGCCCTGTAAAATTATGAATTGCTCTAATTTCTGCTGCTTGACGATTATATCCAAAAACACTTGTTCCCCATATATCAAATATTTCAAAATTACGCTCAAAATTTGCTTGGTATTGCAAAGCTTTTTGTCTAATTTGCACCATCATTTGTGCTATTTCTTGATCACGAATCGTTTGCCATCTTGCCCTAACTATATCTCTAAACCAATTTCCGTTTATAGAATATGCCATCAAGTCTCTAAACCAACGATTTAACCTAGCCCCCTCTGCAACATGCGGAGTATTATGCGGGGCGCTCAATCTATCGTTTCCAGCAGAGCGGTCAAAATCCCAGATAGGTCCAGCAAACAGTCTTCTGTTTTCACCTTGTCCACGAATAGTAAAAAACATACTAGACAGATGAGTATCTATGCAAGCAAAAAGCTCTCTTAAAAGATAAAAATCTACAAATGAATCAACATCAATCCATTGTCTTATTCTGTTTTCATCTCCAGATAGAATTGCAGTGTTGACTTGCACTAAAAAGTTATAGACATATTCAGCATGAGCAGCAGTTGTGCCGCCAAATTCAATACCAAAAGGAATTCTGTTTATACTTCTGCCTATAATCGGATGCACCCAGTTTGTGTCTTGTCCATTAGGATCTTGACTAGGAATCCTAGTACACCATTCTAACAAAAACTCACTGACAGCTGGATTGCTGTTTGACACTAGGTCAAGCCTTCCGTCAACAATCTCATTAAGCTGGTCTGTCACAAGATAAACTCCTGCAAATTCTCCTGCTAAATAAACATTCACCATTTGTCCACTGGGTGCAAAATCCATTCCGTCAAGCTGTCTGCCTAGCCAATATGCTGAATAATTTCTAAGGAGCGATTTATCGCCATGGTTGGATACAAATACCCAGTTTCTTGCCGTAAATGTGCTGTGTGCCATATATTGAAGCCTTTGAGGATGTTCAAATCTAATCCTAAATGGTCTTTTATCCTCGCTATCTCTCCAGCTTGTTTCGCCTCTGCCCCTAATGCTGACATCGCTATTTTCTGCCATCATGATTCGCCCTGTCGCACAGCCTTGAGCTGCATATACGCTTATGCTAGTATCTTGCCAAGCATTTGCAGCAACACCAGGTGGAAACGGATGTGGTGATTGGCGCTGGTGCAAAATCTCATCCATCGGCATTGCTATTTTAACCGAAGGAAACATATTTTTAGCAACCATAAATTCTAAATTGCTATTAGAAGCACCGCCTATTATCAAAAGGTTGTCATTTTTTATGGTTTGATAAAAAGCATAAATATATAGAGTGTGGTTGCCATTTTCAAGTCCTAAATTATAAAGAGCAAATTGTGTATGGGTGGTCAAAAATGATCGATCATCAACTATTATTTTATATAGATTGGCATTTTCAACACTGCTCCATGTTGCAATCAGGTTATAATCTACAACAAGGTTTTTTGCAACACCCAAGGTTTCTTGCGATACATTATACCAAGACGGCGCTTCTATTATTGCATTTGTATAATTGTCCCACCAAGGAGGAGCAGCAACCACTGCATCGTTATACTCATCCCACCAAGGAGGAGGGGATATAAAATTGCTAGTTGATGTATCCCACCAAGGAGGAGCAGCAACCACTGCATCGTTATACTCATCCCACCAAGGTGGTGCTGCTGCTATTGTATTGTTATAGCTATCCGTACCATTTGGGGGTGGGGAGTCGCAAGCGACTGCTATAGGCAAGAATACAGCAAATAAGGCAGTCACAAAAAAGCAAATTAAAAGAGTGCCTAGAATTTTGCGATAAACAGGTTTTTTTACATTCATAATTGTTCTCCTAATAGAAAAAAATTTTTAATTTTGATTGTTGGGATGGTTAATTATAAAATTATTAAAGAGCTTTTGATGTTCTTGATTTGAAGTTAGCAATTTTTCTAAATCATCTAGGGATGTGTCACATGTTGAAATAACATCATTGATTAGTTTAGATATTTTTATTTGCTGATCAGCGACTTGTTTTTCTAAAAGAAGTATCTTGTTTTCTAGATGCTTTATTTTTTCAAGGCATAATAATGCAAGTAGTTCTTCATTGTTATTCATGATTAAAACTCCTTTTGGCAATAAGTTCTTCTACTTTTTGTATCCAAGTATCATAATTTTTTTGAATAAAGTCATGAGATTTGCCTATATCGTTAGGCAGATACCATATGTTGCCATATCTAGTTTCTAAAAAATAATCGGGGTTGTTGGGCACTAAATAGTTTTTGCCATTAAACTCTAGGTGCGAAGGGGGCAAAACTGTGTCAGTAGGAAGTATAAACGACCAATGAGGAGTGCAGGTTGGCCAAGCGACAACAAATTTTTTGGTATCATTGCTTGCTATTAAAGTGTCTAATTCTGTATTGCAATAATCAAATAGTTCTTGCATTTTTATAGCAAGGTCACTTTTGTTGATTTTTATTTTAGGATATTCATTGCAATAAAAATCATATAATAAACCTTTTCTAAGCTCTTTAGATTTGGCTTTTAGTTTGTCCAAAGTTTCGCTGCTGTTGTCATCAATATAAGAAAACACATATAGACTAAGTGCAATACCTTCTTCTGGAAAGGCTGAAAATCGAACACGATAAGATAGCCAAGCTTGAGTGCCGTATTTAGCGATTTTTTTATTGATAAATATATCATGGTTATTATCATTGCTTAAGATATTTAAAAGTTTAGTTAAATCATCTCTTAATATCATTATATCAACATCATCATCCCATGGAATAAAGCCTTTGTGGCGATGAGCTCCTAGCAAGTTGCCATACGCCAAAAAATAGTTGATGTCATGCTTTTTGCATATTTCATCAAACAATGAAAGCATAAAATTTGCTGCTTTTTGGATGCCTTTTATTTTGGGTGAAGGTATAGGTATAGAGTTGAAAAAATCTTGTTTAACTGACAAGTTATCTTGATTTTTAGAAAGAGCATCAAAAATAATATCTTGTTGAGTTTTGTTGATTTCTTTTATTTTATTTTTTATTAAATTTGATTTCTTTTCTATAGCAATACAAGTAGACTTTGCACTCTTAAGATTCAAGTCCACTTTGTCTATAGTATCAGATAAAGAAGAGATTGCTTCATTTATTTTTTCTAAAATAGATGTGGTGTTCATATTTATAATATAATATAATGGGCATATGTTGTCAAGTTATTTAGGGGGGTGGTTTTTAATATAAATCTGTCTTGTTTTAAGCAATAACAAGACTAAGTGTGCCTGAAATAACCATCTTCTCGCCCACAAATCCCTTTGCATCAATTATATACATAGGCCCTCTGTGCTTTGCAATAGAAACTTCAGTCACAAACTTGTCCCCTGGTTTAACTTTATCACGCACCTTAATATCATTCATGCCCACAAACAGCGTTTGCTTTCCCTCAATGCTGCCCACATTCAAACAGCAAGTGCTTTGTGCCATAATTTCTACCAAAATAACCGCCGGCACAATGGCCTCACTAGGAAAATGCCCCTTTAGAAAAAACTCATCTCCTTTAAAGGTATAGCTGCCGCCGCCCTCCCAAGCCTCATCCAAAAGTAGCATAGGCTCTCTATGCGGAATAATTTTTTTTATCTCTTCTATGTTTAATATTTTCATAAATTAGTACCTTTATTTTTAATACACATTAACAATGCACAATTCATAATGCACAATGCACAATTAATGTAGGGTTGCAATAGAGTAGTAATTGTAAATTACACAATATAAAAACTACAATTAGATTAGTATCATATTAATGTAATTACACTCACTCTTCTATCGCACCCATCCTCAATTGTGCATTGTGAACTGTGCATTGTGAATTATTAATGCGCCTTGTGCATTAAATTAAAATGCCCTTTGACAATGTCTTCAATAATCTCTTTGCAACTTTGCTCTTTTTTAACCATACCAGCAACTTGTCCAGCCATAAAGCTGCCCTTATCCTTATCCCCATCAATTGCCGCCGCCCTAAGTGCCCCAGCCCCCAGTTTATGAATCTCTTCATCAGACACACTCACATCTTCTTCAACGGCTTTAAAGTTGCGGCTAAAAATACTCTTTAAACTTCTCACAGGATGCCCCGTTCTTCTTCCTGTCACTATAGTTTCAATATCACTCGCCTTAATTATCAAATCCTTATAGTTTTGATGAATGCCGCATTCATGTGCTACTAAAAATCTAGTCCCCACCTGCACGCCGCAAGCACCTAGCATAAATGACGCCGCCATGCCACGCCCGTCAGCTATTCCGCCCGCTGCAATAATAGGCAAATCAACCGCATCACAAACCTGCGGAACCAAGCTCATAGTAGTCAGCTCCCCAATATGACCGCCTGCTTCGCACCCTTCACAAATCAAAGCATGAGCGCCCGCCCTTGCCATAAACTTTGCATAAGCCACAGACGGGGCAATAGGAATAACAATAATGCCAGCAGCCAGCCACTCTTTCATATATTTAGCAGGATTTCCCGCCCCAGTAGTCACCACTTTTACGCCCTCTTCAACTACAGCTTTTGCCACATCATCAGCATGAGGCGACATAAGCATGATATTGACAGCAAACGGCTTTGTTGTCAGAGTTTTGCATTTTTGAATAGCACTTTTAATCAAGGCATAGTCCATGCCTCCAGCGGCAATTATGCCTAGACCGCCAGCGTTTGACACAGCGGCTGCTAAAGCAGCATCAGAAATCCAAGCCATAGCACCTTGGAAAACAGGGTAATCAATGTTTAATAATTTTGTAATCGGATTGTTTTTAAAATTTGTTTTCATAATAGGATAGATTATATATTAATACAGCATAGCTTGTCAAGGGTTTGATATTGTTTTTTTAATTAATGCTAATAATACAATAAATATTCTTTACAATAAAATTTTTAGATGCTATAATTGATACTTAAATGGCTATTATTAATTTTGAAAATGTCAAATTTAAATACAATGCGGGGCAGGTTGATGAGGTCACCGCTGTGAATGGAATCAGCTTTTCTGTTAAAGAAGGTGAGTTTTTGGCATTGTGCGGTCATAACGGAAGCGGAAAAAGTACTCTAGCAAAATTGATGAATGGATTGGAGATGCCGTCTAACGGAAGAGTGATTGTGGATGGGCATAATACAAAAGAAAGAAAGAATTTGTTTGACATTAGAAAAACCTTAGGCGTGGTTTTTCAAAATCCTGACAATCAGATGGTGGCAACCATTATTGAAGATGACATCGCATTTGGTCCAGAAAATCTGGGGCTTAAGCCTAAAGAGATCAAAGAAAGGGTGGATTGGGCATTGAAAAGTGTGGGCATGTATGAATATAAAGACGGGGCACCATATAGATTAAGCGGCGGACAAAAGCAGCGGATAGCAATTGCAGGAGTGCTGGCTATTAGACCAAGGGTGATTGTGCTTGATGAATCAACTAGTATGCTTGACCCTAGCGGGCGGGCTGAGGTGTTGGATGTGATTAGGCGGCTTAATAAAGAGGAGGGGATGACGGTGATAATGATTACGCATTTTATGGAAGAGGCGGCGATGTGTGACAGGGTGATTGTGCTTAAAGAGGGAAAGATTTTGCTTGACGGGGGCAAAGAGGTGTTTAAAGAGGTGGACAAGATTAAAGATGCTGGGCTAGAATTGCCTATTGCGGCAAGGATAGGCGAGGGATTAAGAAAGAGAGGGATGGATATTAAGGAGGGGATTGTGGAGATAGAGGAACTTGTAGAATCAATGCACAATGCAAAATGCTTAATGCACAATTAATGTGTTGTGCAATTAAATTAGTTGCAGAAATTACAAAATATTGTGAATTTAAAAAGGAAACCATTGTCAATAATCATAAAAAATTTATCACATATATACAATCCTAAAGCGCCTTTTAAAAAGGTTGCATTAGATGATGTGTCCCTAAACATAGAGGAGGGGGATTTTTTTGGTATCATTGGGCATACGGGCAGCGGAAAGTCTACGCTTATTTCTCATCTTAATGGACTAATAAAACTGCAATCGGGCAGCTTGATTGTTGATGGCATTGATTTATCAAAAAAATACGATTATAAAGAGCTAAGAGCCAAAGTGGGCATGGTTTTTCAATATCCAGAGCGGCAGTTGTTTGATACCACGGTTGAAAGGGATATAGGTTTTGGGCCTAGAAACATGAAACTAGAGCAAGGTGAGATTGATAAGAGAGTAAAAGAGGCGATGCATATGGTGGGGCTTGATGTGGACAAGATTAAGGATAGGTCGCCGTTTGAGATTTCTGGCGGACAAATGAGACGGGTAGCACTTGCAGGCGTGCTAGCCATGAAACCTAAAATCTTGATACTTGATGAGCCTACGGCAGGGCTTGATCCTAAGGGCAAAAAGCAAATATTGGATTTGGTTAATTCATTAAGAGGACAAGTCCCTACTATTGTCATGATTAGTCACAACATGGATGAAATCTTTGAAAACTGCAACAAGATTGCAGTGCTTAGCGAGGGGCGATTAAAAGGAGTTTTTAGCCCAAGGGAGCTATATAATAACAGCGATATAGTGACAGAAAGTGGTTTAAAAATGCCGTCTGTTTATCAGATTATCAAGGCATTAAAAGATAAGGGCTTTAAGGATTTAAATGCAATAAGCGAAGAGGAGTTGGTTGAGGCTTTAATGAAAAATGAAAAGTGAAAAATGAAAAATTAATGATGGTTTTGATTTAATAGAAACTGTATTTATAAGATAAAATAGCTTGTCTAACTATGCTTTTATAATGCAAATGTACCATTATATTAATCACATCCACCATAATTTTTAATTTTTAATTTTTAATTTTTCATTAAAAACTCTATAGGAGTTTTTCCATGAAAGATGTTTCACTAGGACAATATTATCCAGTCAAGTCACTTGTGCACCGATTAGATCCCCGCATCAAAATGATAGCGGTTATTTTGTTTATTGTTACGCTGTTTTTAATCCCAACCTTGCCTGCATTTATGAATAACGGAGGCACACTGCATGAATATTTGATGGTTGCTGCCGTTTGCTATGGCATAGTTATTTTTTTGCTTCTAATCGCTACTATATTTAGCAGAGTGCCTGTTTTTAGAGTGCTAAAAAGCATAAAGGGCATATTGGTTTTGTTGATTTTTATGTCGCTGATTACTATGTTTTTTTATGGCGGATATGTGTCTGAGCATTCTTGGAGTTGGAGCTTTTGGCACTTTACATTGTCTACAGAAAGCTTGATAAACGCAGGTGTGATGAGTTTTAGGCTGTTTTTATTGATATTAGGGCCTACTTTATTGACACTGACTACTACTCCACAGGATCTAACCGCTGGGATAGAAAGCTTGATGTCGCCCTTAAAACTAATAAAATTCCCTGTTAGGATTTTTGCACTCATTATGAGTTTGGCATTGTCACTAATCCCTGGGCTTATGGATGAGGCAACAAGAATCATCAATGCACAAAAATCAAGAGGGGCACACTTTGACAGCAAAAACCCCTTTAAAAAAGCAAAGGCTATGATGCCTATTTTGATTCCGCTTTTTATATCGGCATTTAAACGAGCAGATGATTTGGCAAACGCTATGGATTCACGCTGCTTTAATTCTTCTAGAAAAAGGACAAGGATGAAGCGGCTTAGCTTTGGCTTTAGGGATTTATCCTTATTGATGTTTGTTGCTGCATTGATTGGTGTGATAGTCTATAGGGGCGGATTTTATATCAATAGCATCATAATAGGTGGCATTGTATTAGGCGGAATAGCGGTGTTGTTTATTGTGCTTGGCGTGATAGAAAGAGCTGTGTTAAAAAGAACGGAGGGATAGATTAAGACAATGAACATTGTAATAAAAATTTTGTATGATGGGACAAACTATTGCGGCTGGCAAAAGCAGCCCGATAGAATAAGCATACAGGAGGTGCTAGAAAAGGCTGTGCTGGACTTAACAGGTGAAGTGGTGGATGTGATAGCAAGTGGCAGAACGGATGCTGGGGTTCATGCACTAGGACAAGTGGCAAGCTTTAAGCTAAAAAAAGATTTTGACATAAGCAAGGTTTTAAAAGGGCTTAATTTTTATTTAAGAGAGGATATTAGAGTATGTGATGCACGCTTAGTGAGTGATGATTTTAGTGCTAGGTTTAGTGCGATTAAAAAAACATATCAATATCAGATTTATGTGTCTAATATAGACAATCCCTTGCTTAAAAATAGGGCGGTTAGGGTGCAGGATGTGGATATTAAGGCTTTAAGGGCAAAGGCAAGAGAGTTTGTGGGCGAGTTTGATTTTAAAAGATATAATTCTAGCGGGGGCGGGGCAAAGACTACGGTTAGAAAAATGTTTGATATAAGCATAGATGAGAGTGAGTATATAGGCGAGAGAATAATAAAAATTGAGCTAACGGCAAACGGATTTTTATATAATATGGTCAGAAAAATTGTGGGTGTGCTATTAAAAAAAGATGCGGAGTTTATTAAACAGTCAATAAAAGAGCCGTATATGATGGTAAGTGAAATTGCTCCGCCATATGGGCTTTATTTAAAGGAGGTGTTTTATGAAAAAAATAATTGATGGAAAGGTTAGACAAGTTTATGATATTGGTGATGATAAATTAATAATTGTCACCAGCGATAATATCTCTGCGTTTGATGTGGTGCTTCCGCACAAGATTGAAGGCAAGGGGCGTATTCTTAATGATATTAGCTTGTTTTGGTTTGAGTTTGTCAAAGATATCATAGCCAATCATATTATCAATGAGCCGCCGCCAAAAGAGTTTTTGGGGCAAACAGCGATTGTTGTTAAAAAACTAAATATGCTTCCGTTTGAGTTTGTAGTCAGAGGATATATGTTTGGCAATATGTATAAGGGGCAAACAAAAGCGAATTTGAATAGACAATATTGCTTAGGAGAGAGGCTGGATAGCCCGATTATTACAATTTCTACTAAGACAGACAAAGGTGATGAATATATATCAGATGAAGAGGCGGCAAAAAAAATTGATAAAGAATTGCTAAACAGGATAAAAAATACTTGCCTAACTCTATATAATGTGTGCTATAATTATGCCTTGACCAAAGGCTTGATAATTGCAGACACTAAGTTTGAGTTTGGGATAGATAGTGACGGGCAGCTTGTATTGGCGGATGAAATTTTTACGCCAGACTCTAGTCGTTTTTGGGATAGTGAGCTAGGATATAAAAAGAGCTTTGATAAACAGGTTTTAAGGGATTGGCTGCTAGCAAACAACATGGATTTTGACAGCGTGCCAAATGAGGTGCTGCTAGACACATATAAGGTGTATCAAGAGTGTTTTAATAGATTGACTAGAGAGTAAGAACATACTTAAAAGTTTTTTGCCTACTTTTTTACAAAAAAGTAGGAGGGGGAAAACAGAACATGCAAAAGATTAAAGAAGAATGTGGTGTATTTGGCGTGTCTTTAAGCACAAATGAGGCTGTGGGGATTACTTACAACGGTCTTTTGGCACTGCAGCACAGAGGACAAGAGGGTGCGGGCATTGCTTGCGTTTGTGCTGAAGACAACGATATACACATTAAAAAGGATTTAGGGCTGGTTAAAGAGGTTTTTAACACAAAAAACCTGCTAGACATGCCCGCATCCAATGTGGCTATTGGGCATGTAAGGTATTCTACCACAGGTTCTAACACAAAAGCAAATGTGTCGCCTTTTTTAGCGGATTATTTGACAGGGAGATTGGCTGTTGCACACAACGGAAACATTACAAACGCAAAAGCCTTGCGTGCAGACCTAAAAAAATTGGGATTAAGGTTTTTGGCTACTTCTGATAGCGAGGTAATAGCCCTTTTGATTGCATATCATACTACCACAGGCAAAACCATAAACGGTGTAAAAAAAGCGTGTGAATTGCTAAAAGGTGCTTTTTCGCTTGTGATAGCATCAGGCAAAAACAAACTGATTGCAGTGCGTGATCCTAATGGATTTAGACCGCTGTGCCTAGGTAAAAACGAGCATGGTATTGCGGTGGCTTCTGAAAGCTGTGCATTAGAGTCTGGGGGATTTGAGTTTTTAAGAGATGTTGCACCAGGTGAGATTGTGGTGATTGAAAAGGGTGAGATTGCATCAGAGGGGGTTAAGCTAAGAGAGACTGAAGAGGGAAAAGGGCTTTGTATTTTTGAGTATGTTTATTTTGCTAGACCTGATTCTATTATTGACGGGCTATCTGTTTATGAGTCTAGGCACAACATGGGGCAGATTTTGGCAAAAGAGCATCCTGTTGAGGCGGATATTGTGTGCGGTGTGCCTGATAGCGGTATGGAGGCGGCGATTGGGTATAGTGCGCAAAGCGGCATTCCGCTTGCTTTTGGGTTTGTAAAAAATAGGTATTTGGGCAGAAGCTTTATTTATCCGACACAAAATGAAAGAGAAAGCGTTGTTAAATTAAAATTAAATCCACTAAGGGCTAATGTTGACGGAAAAAGAGTGGTGCTTGTTGATGATAGCATAGTGAGAGGGACTACGATAGGCAAAATTATTAAGGCGATGAAGGATGCAGGGGCAAAGGAGATTCATATAAGGGTGTCATCTCCTCCGTTTAAGTATAGCTGTCAATATGGGACAGACATTGATAGTGAAGAGAATTTGATTGCAAACAGAATGACGCATCAAGAGATTTGTCAAAAGATTGGGGCGGATAGCTTGGGCTTTATTAGTATGGAGGGACTAACAGAAGCGTGCAATAAGTGCAGGACAAAGTTTTGTACGGCATGCTTTACTGGGAATGATTTAAAGTGTAAGAAAGGTGATTTGGAGTAGTAGTAATAATTAATGAAAAATTAAAAATTAAAATTGAAAAATTGTTGCGAATTTAATTTTTCAATTTAATCCGTTATTCATTAACTGAGCAAAAAAGGTGTTATACCTAATTTATTAACCAAGCAAATTTGCTTGCTTGCAAGGGAAAATTTGCGACCGCCAAAAATGGTATGATACCCCGCAGCTTTTGCTGCGGAACCATGCCGCCTTTGGCGGCATGGGAATCCAGGGCTTTGCCCTAGGGTATAATACCTAATTTATTAATGCTTGAGAGTAAGGCAGCAGCGGCGATATTAATGCGGGCGAGTGCGCCGCCCCTCCCCATTTGGGGAGGGGCGGCGGCTTTTGTTTTTTAAGCGAGGGCAATTAAAAATAGCGAGGGCTGCTATAAAAAAACAAAAGCAATCAAGAAGAGGAGTACAAAACGAGCTAGCTCGTTTTGTACTCCTCTTCTTGGTTCACTCGCCCACCCTTTGCCATAGCGGCGGCGTGCATTGTCAAAGCTTCTTTTTTTGCACCCTTGTCATTGTTTTAAGCGGCGCTCTTACCCACTCTTCACACACACCCATCTTAGACAACATCGCTTTAATCGGAATAGGATTTGTCATGCAAAACGCTTTTTCAATTGCAGGCAACAAATTTACCTGATATAAACTACTCGCCAAAAAATCTCCCCTCAGTGCCGCCTCCGCCACTCTTCTTACCTCTTTAGGATACGCATTTGACACCACACTCACCACACCAAGTGCCCCTAAACTCATCATCGCCGTTACATTGTCATCATTCCCCGAATATAACCTAAGCGCATCCCCACACAATGCCCGCACCTTTAATATATGAGAAAAATCCCCTCCAGCTTCTTTTAGTGCCACAATATTTTGCACCTTGCTTAATTCAAAACAACTATCCGCACTTAAACTAATCCCTGTCCTTGACGGAACATTATAAATCATAACAGGCACCCTAACCGCCCTTGCAATCGCCTTAAAATGTGCAACCAACCCCTTTTGCGGCGGCTTGTTATAATAAGGAACCACCGCCATCACAGCATCTGCCCCCAGTTTTTGTGCATGCTTTGCTAGTGTCACGCTAGCTCTAGTGTCATTTTTGCCCACACCCACAATTACCTTAGCATGCTTTTTATGCTTAATCGCTGTTTTAACAAGCACATCAAATTCATGC
>Ga0209755_10003082_pt1 | contig 21387 bp, 16 predicted proteins | sample TergutCo191P1_FD_187301 | JGI IMG/M metagenome (GOLD analysis project Ga0209755, IMG submission 187301) | Cornitermes sp. P1 segment gut microbial communities from Petit-Saut dam, French Guiana - Co191P1 (SPAdes) (version 2) | ecosystem: Host-associated > Arthropoda: Insects > Digestive system... | reverse complement strand
GTGTTCTCTGTAAGTAACGGCTTAATCGCCTGTAGCATTCCATCAAGTTGCAAGGATTTTGGAAATAATATAATCAAATCAAAATCATTTTCATCCGGATCCAGTTCTTCCGGTCTGTATATTGGTAACTGAACAGTCTCAATAACACCATCATTGTTGACTTGTAGGCCCTGATCAAGGATTGTCGCGATGTGCGGTTCCCATTGATCGATTAGGGTGACGCCTATACCGGCTTTGGATAGCATATATCCAAAGCGGCCTCCCATTGCTCCTGCTCCTGCAATTGCTAATTTCATTTTACTTCCTCCGCTTTTTTCAAAAATAATTCTAATTTGTAATGGGCATCGTTTACAAGTTTCAGGCAATTGCGGAATACAAAGGCCATAGCAAAACTCGCAGTCGCCGGTACTGCTATAAATACGAATAGCGCTACAAATATATTATATGGGTCAAATCCCGTTAGACCCAAATGTCCTAATGGTCCAATTCCTCCGGAAAGTCCGAATCCTGCTGACATCGGTGTTCCCACTGCTCCAAAGATTGGTACGAATATCGCAGACACTGCACCTGCAGCAATTCCCGGTAGAACCATTATTGGCGCACGCATAAAGTTTGCCACTTGGATTTTTGGTGAGCCCAGGAAGTGTGCCAGTGCGGTTCCCAGGCCGTTGCTTCTGTAGTTTAAGATTGCCAATGTCATTCCGACAGCTGTTGCCCCAACATTCGCCGCAGCAGACCCTGTTCCGCTGAGTTGAATGAGCAGGGCTACGGCTACTGTGGAGAGCGGTGATACAATTATGAGTCCGAATGAGATTGCTATTAATATAGACATGGGCAGTGGTTGTAAGGCGGTGAAAGTTTCTACTCCCATGCCGACAAACTGTGTCACTGCTCCCACAGGGCCTGCTGTAAAGGAAGTAATTGTTCCAACGAGGATAGCTGAGAGTCCGGGCAAGATAAGTAGTTTATACGCTTTGAGTCTGTCTCCTAGATAATGAATCAGTAGCAGTGAGAGTATCGCGCCGAGTGTTGCATTTAATACGTCACCTGAGCCCCGTATTTGAATCACGCCGTCTACAATGCCGCGAAATGCGCCGCCTGAAAGCATAGTTGTGATCGCCAGAGTACACAGTGAAATTGGATCTAGCTTAAACTGTATGCCAATACAAATCCCTATACTTAAAGCAAGCAGTGTCGATGGTAAACTGAGCAGTGTGGATAGTGCCGGCAAGTCAAAGGCGCCAACGATATTTCCGAAAATTGCACTTGGTGTCAGTGCAACAATGATTCCGATGCTCATTCCGTTTAGAATTTTTAATGTGTTTTCTTTTAAATTTGTCATTTTTTATCACTTCTTTTCATTATTCAATAAATTCTTCGCAAGGCTGTATTTGAGCTGCTCCATCTGTGCATCTGTTCCAATTGTTATTCGCAATCCATTGGGGCCAAAGGCTGCAATTGCGACGCCGTCTTTTAGTACTCCGGCTGCCGTCGCTTTTGCGTCGGGCACTTCCACATATATGAAGTTTGTCGAACTGGGGTGTACTGTGATATTCGGGTGTGTCCGCAGGTATTGCGCAAAGCCATTGCGAATTTCAAGGGTATCAGCTACTGATTTTCGCATCATGCTCTCGTACTCTAAAACTGTCGCCGCAAACATTGTGTTTAGATCACTCATCACAAATGGTCCCTGTACGGATCTGATAAACGAAATTATGTCAGCATTTGCCACTAAAAATCCAATCCGCAATCGCGCAAGTCCCCATGCTTTTGACATGGTGCGCAGTACAATTAGTTTGGGATATTCTGAGATTAAATCCACTACGCTCTCCCCGCTATATTCGGCATAAGCTTCGTCAATCGCTACGTAGCATTGGGTTTGAGACAGCAATTTCACAAGTGCATCTCGCTCTTGTATAAGACCAAGGGGATTGTTTGGGTTTGAAAATATAATCAGCTCAGCTTTATTGTCCCGCACTGCTTCAATCAGACCGTCTACGCCGCTTTCGATCGGGACCTTAATTTGTTTACGTCTTAGGATATGAGCTTGTTGACCATAACGAAAAAAGTCTTTGTCAAAGGTGACTACACTTTGCTCTGTCAGTGCGTTTATTAAAATCGGAATCAGACTGTCTGAACCCGGTGCCGACAGTACCTGTTCCGGCGGCAAGCCTAGGTAGTTAGCGTAGGCTTGCCTTAATCTTCCGTACTCAGAACTTCCATATTGATGAAATGGCAGCTTCTGTGCAACCGCTTCTATTCGATCACCAAGTTCATCATGCCACTGAATATAAAAGTTTTCATTGTTTGCCAAGTTAAGGCATTCTTTGCTCGGCGGCGTATAGATTGGCATTGCTTGTAAATCTGTTCTCATGTCACATACTCCTTGATTAAAATTTTTGTATAAAAAAAACCGGGTAAGCCTCGTAAGTGAGGTTTACCCGGTTCGTCTTATGGTTATTCGCTGTTAGGTGTTTCTAGCAACGAGAAATAGACGGAGCCCGGCAAACCCCGTTACTAAACAACCAAAATGAAGATGTTGTAAATAGATGGTTCATATGCCAGACCCCTTTCTTAAAATTTTATGTTCGTGAGTATATTATATATGCCCCTTGCTTGTCAAGCTTTTCCTATTGGTTTTTTCACTCAACTTTTTGCCAGTTTTTCTAATAATTTTGTTTATTTTTTTGCTTGAATTTTTCTGCGGTTACGAGTTGCTCTGCTGCGCTTTTGAGTGATGCATCTGTAATGTTTTCACCGCCGCTTAGGCGGGCTAGTTCTTTTTTTCTTCCGTCAGTGTCAAGTTCATTTACTTTTGTAAATGTTCTTCCTCCGCTGACGCTTTTTTGAATTTCAAAATGAGTATCTGCCATTACCGCAATCTGTGGCAAGTGTGTTACACAAAGCACTTGTCGCTGCTTTGCCAATATCGCAAGCTTCTCTCCCACACGCTGAGCAGCGATTCCTGACACACCTGAATCCACCTCGTCAAACACTACTGTTCCAGTTTCCTGCTCACTACTGAGCACATTTTTAAGCGCCAGCATAATTCTAGCAAGCTCTCCACCAGACGCAATACGGTTGATTCGCCCAGGTGCTTCACCTGCATTTGCAGACATAAGGAAACACACTTCATCACAACCGTAAGTGCTCAAGCCATATTCTCCCTTACACTCACCAAATTCAACAAGAAAACTCACACCAGGCATACTGAGCTGCGAAAGCTCGCCCATTATACGACTTTGAAGCTTGGCGGCTGCCTTTTTTCTGAGTTCTGTGAGCTTCTCAGCTTGACCGATCGCCTCTTTTAAAAGCGCAGCCAATTCCTTTTCAAGTCTCTCTAACTTGTTAGACCCATCTTCAATATCAGAAAGCTCTGATATGCAATTGTCCAAAAATTCCAGAGCCTCTTCTTCGCTGCCATATTTGCGGTTAATGCGCTTTAATACATCAAGCCTTGCGTCAAGTTCATCCAGTTCCCCGGGCGAAAAGTCAAGCTGTGCTTTAAAGTCACGCAATTCATCGGAAATGTCCTGTGTGCTGTAGCTTAAATCCGTTAGACGTTCAGCCAACCCTTTTAGTCCGTCTGCATACCTAGAGGCATACTCAAGCCCCCCCTGTGCATCGTTTATCAGTGCCACTGCACCAGAGGAATTGTCTCCACCATAAAGTGCCACAAATGCTGTCTCTACTGCATCTGTGAGTTTAGATGCGTTCATAAGAAGGTCTCGCCTTGCTGATAATTCTTCGAGTTCACCACGCCTTAATTTTGCACTCTCTATTTCCCCAATTTGATGGCGAAGTGTATCAATGCGTCGCTCTTTTTCACTTTCATCTATTGAAAGTCTTTCAATTTCATCTTTCTTATCCTTAAACTTTTTATACGTCTCACCATATAATTTTAGCTCATCACCAAAACCGCCGTAAGCATCAAGATATTTAAGGTGGGCACTTTCATCAAGCAGTTTGCGCCCATCGTTTTGTCCATGAATGTCAATCAGCACCGCACCTAAGTCTTTAAGCAATGATGCTGAAACAGGTATACCATTAACACGACAGACGCTCTTACCGTCTGCCGTGATTCTTCTTGATATAAATATATCGCCGCTTTCATCAGGTTCAATGCCAGCGTAATCAAACCAATCTGTGATTATGTCTGAAAACACTGCAGTCACAGAGGCAAATTCCGCACCTGTCCTAACCACTTCCCGCGAAGTTCTGCCGCCTGAGATAGCATTTAGGGCATCAATAACTATAGACTTACCGGCACCTGTTTCACCTGTAAGAACATTTAGTCCTTTGGCAAACTCTATGTCTGCTTTTTCAATGACAGCTATATTTTCAATATGCAGAAGTTTTATCATTGGAAAACCTCAATTAGTCATTTGATTTTTGCGAAAAGTTCCCGCAGTAGAATAACAAGCTCCGTTAGACGCTATCTTTTTAGCATAGCCTCTATTTCTTTACAAAAGCGCTCGGCTGTGACTACATCCACCATCGCCAGAAAGGCGGTGTCATCTCCGGCAATTGACCCGATAAGATTCTCAATCCCCATTGCATCAATCGCACTACATGCCGCTGGAGCCAAACCAGGAAGAGTTTTAATTACAACAAGGTTTTGAGCATTTGCATATGATGTTACGCTCTCCTTAAAAATCGATTTTAGCCGCGCAGTATGGTTATATGAATCGCCCCTACTGCTCACCACATAGCGATAATGACCCATCGATGAAAGTTCCTTCACAAGATGGAGTTCCTTAATATCACGAGAAACAGTTGCCTGTGTGCTTTCGATACCTACATTTGCCAGTTCATCAATCAGCTGGTTTTGTGTATCAACATCTTTTTCGGTAATGATTTTTAAAATTGCGCCTTGTCGTTCTTTTTTCATGCTCTTTCCCCCAGTTTTTCACTGACTTTTTTATAAAAACTTCTATTCGACAAACGCACAAGGCGAGTGCATTTCTCGGATTTAAACACATTTATAATATCTCCACTGATAATAGCCTGATAGTCTCCGCCATCAACCGATATGTGTGCCGGATTGTGCTTTCTGCTCCCCAACTCAACAGAAACTTTTCTGTCCGATATCAAAACAAACGATTTTGCCATAAGCTCATGTGCACAAATCGGTGTCACTATTATATTATCCGCCGCCTCTTCAACAATAGGCCCACCTGCAGACATAGAATATGCCGTTGAACCAGTTGGTGTTGCAATTACCGCTCCATCCCCAGAAAAATGTGATATTACCTCACCATCCCCAAAGAGCATCAAGTCAATAACCTTATTATCTCCCCTAACAACAACATCGTTGAGCGCAAAATCTTGAAATAACACTGCACCATTTCTAGAGATCACTATATCCAGCATCATCCGTTTCTCTATTTTATATTTTCCATAGGCGACATTATTTAGCAGCTCCATATCCTGTGTCTCCAGTTCCGCCAAAAAACCCTTTCCGCCGAGATTTATACCCAGCACGGGCACTCCGGCAAACGCCGCAGCTCTAGCGGCTCTAAGAATTGTTCCATCGCCGCCGAATGTTATTATCATTTCAGCATCGGATAGCTCATCTGACAAATTTTTCGTCTCAAACTCGGTTTTTTCAACTTTGATGAAATCATCAAACATAGGGCAAAAAGCGACTTGTCTACCTCGCTTTATCAGCATCTCGGCAACTTGTTTGCTCATCTCAAACCCGATGTCACGTTCTGCATTTGGATACAATATAATCTTTTCTCTATCCTTCATTGCCCCAAAACCTCATGAGCTTGAGTTACTATCGTCTCCAGTGAGAAACTTGAATCCTCACCTTGCCTATCCAACCAAGCCAAATACTCAATATTTCCTTCAGGACCTCTCACAGGTGAATATGTTATGCCTCTTATTGAAAAAGTCGATGCTTTGGCATTAAAAACAAAAGTTTCCAAAACTTCAAGATGAATCGCGCTGTCTCTGACAACACCTTTTTTCCCTACCTTTTCACGCCCAGCCTCAAACTGTGGTTTTATGAGACATATTACCTCACCATCGTTTTTTATAAGCGTTTTTACAACAGGTAGCACAAGTTTAAGCGAAATAAATGAGACATCAATAGTTGCAATCTGCGGCTTATTTGCAAACATCTCCGGAGTTGCATATCGTATGTTTGTTCGCTCCATTGTAATTACACGCGGGTCACTCCTAATTTTCCAAGCTAACTGACCATACCCCACATCAACGGCATACACCATTTTGGCTCCATTTTTTAGCAAACAATCGGTAAATCCTCCGGTTGATGAGCCAATATCTATACAAACCTTTCCTTCCGGCGAAAGCTCAAAATACTTAATCGCCTTTTCAAGCTTTAGCCCTCCCCGGCTGACATATTCAGGTAAGCTACGAACTTCAATTTCTGCATTGGATTCTACTTGCACTCCCGGCTTGTCCATACGTTTACCTGCAACAAACACACTACCACTCATAATTACAGCTTTTGCCCGTTCGCGGCTCTCTAAAAGACCCCTTTCAACAAGCAGTGCATCAAGCCGTGTTTTTTTCATTTACACTCACTATTTCGCTTTCAATTTTCTTTCTTTCACTTTCGGCTTTTGACCTAGGAAAAACTTTCTCCCTGATCACAGTACAAACACTTTCTGTGTCAATACCGCAAATACTCCGCAACTGCTCAATCTGTCCGCATGGCGCAAATATATCACCAGTGTTTAGCAGGGCAACCGTTTTCGGGCAGCAACCTGCTTTTGCAAGCATGGTTATAATCGCCTCACCTGCACACCCATTACCTGCGCATTCCTCCAAAACTAAGATCCTTCCGGTTTTTTTAACTGAATTTATAATAGGCTCAATGTCAATCGGTGCTACACAGCCAAGTTTAATTATCTCAATTGAGATCCCTTCAAGCGCAAGTTTTTGTTCAGCCTCAACGGCTGTGTTAATGCTTATTCCATGAGTAACCACAGTGAAGTCCGTACCTTCACTAATTTGCTTAATCGGCTGTGCACCGCCATCTTTATAAGCACCCTCATCTCCTCTGGGAAACCTGACAGCTACAGGTCCACTTACTACCTCAAGCGCATGGTATAGCATATCATTAAGTTCTGCATAGTTTGAAGGACAAAGTATTGTCATCCCTGGTATTGAACGAAGATACGCAATGTCAAAAACACCCTGGTGAGTTTCTCCGTCTCCTGGTACTAATCCCGCCCTGTCAACTGCAAAAACAACATGCTGCTTGTTAATGGCTATATCATGAATCAGCATATCGTATGAACGCTGAAGAAAAGATGAGTACACAGCAAATACAGGAACAGCCCCCCTTGTTGACATTCCGGCAGCCATAACAACTGCATGTCCTTCCGCGATACCCACATCAAAAAATCTCTCTGGGTATTTTTCTGCAAATCCTTCCAGTCCAGTTCCGGATGTCATGGATGCCGTTATTGCGCAAACCCTCAAATCCCTGCCTGCGATGTCAACTAATGCCTCCCCAAAGGCTGATGAAAATGTAGCTTCATTTTCGCTGACAACACCAACACGGTGATCAAACGGAGAAACACCGTGATACTCAGCAGGAGCAAGTTCTGAATGCTCATACCCCTTCCCTTTGCGCGTAAGGACATGAACAACTGTCGGAGCATTTTGACGCTTCGCCCACTCAAGAGCTTCTATAACTCTTCCAACATTATGCCCGTCAATTGGCCCTGAATATTGAAGTCCCACATCTTCAAACATGCTGCACTGCAATAGTGTTTGCTTAACAGCAGTTTTTACATTATGTGTAAACCTATATACCCCACCCCCTCCGGGCACAAAGTCCATTATGCGTCTATAATTCTTTTTAAAAGCTGAATAGGACGGTTTCATCCTTTGTCTGGCCAAATATCTCGCAACACCGCCAACATTTTTTGTTATGGACATACCATTATCGTTGAGGATTATTACCATCGGCTCTCCCGCTTCTCCCGCATCTGACATCCCTTCAAAAGCAAGACCTCCGGTAAGTGCGCCATCGCCTATGAGACAAGCAACGGAATAATCTCCCCGCGACAATGTTCTTGCTCTGGCAATGCCTAAAGCCGCAGAAATAGATGTCGATGCATGTCCGGCTATAAATGCATCGTGTATGCTCTCCGATGGTTTTGGAAACCCTGAAACCCCATCCAGTTGTCTTAATGTATCAAATCGAGACTTTCTGCCGGTCAGAAGCTTATGTACATATCCCTGATGTCCAACATCGAAAACCAGCTTGTCCTTTGCTGTATCAAAAACTCTGTGTATTGCAACAGTAAGTTCCACAACACCCAAATTAGCAGCCAAATGCCCGCCTGTTTTCGAAACACTTTTTATTAAAAATTCCCGCAATTCTTCGCACAAAACATCGATCGAATCCATAGGAAGAGATTTGACGTCTGCCGGCGAATCAATATTATCTAAAATACTCAATTGAGCAACCCTCATCTTAATTAGTGTAGTTATTTGGACTTTGATTTAATGCGCAGGAAGTTTATAAGCTTACCAACCTGCAACACAATCACCGTGCTGTTATTTATCGCACTGTTTTTTCCTATTGCCTTCCCACCGACAGAGAGTCCCGTTACTGCACCTGATATGAGTAGAGGAATCAGCAAATTTTCTGCAGACATACCCTCCATGAGTCTAATGGCAATAAGTCCTGCCGTGGCACCGCTGACAATGCCTGTAACATCACCTACAACATCATTGCAAAAACTCGACACCTTATCTGCGTTTTTTATAAGCCGCAAAGACTCCGCCGCTCCTTTTTGCCGATGTGCCGCCATTGAATGAAACGGTGCCTCTGCCGCCGCTGTAACAGCAATACCTATAATATCAAATATAATTCCAAGGACAACAAACACTGCTAGAACCAAAAATGAAATAACATAACCCGCCCGTCCAAGTATTTCTGTAGACGCAAGCGTAAATAACATTGACCCAGCAATGCTTATTAATACAATCTTAATAAGCCATCTAAAATTAACCTTTGTTTTCATCTAACTTGTAAACTTTCTAATTCAGCCACTCGTCTTATCACATTACTCATCCTATCACATCGCCAGCCTAACTGTATCCCGTCTCCTTAAAATCGAATACTAAATCGACTAAAAAACTAAACGGATGTCTGCCTCAAGGCAGACCCAGTAAAGCATAGCTTGCGACAAAGAAGTGGCGGCATGTAGAGTAAATCTTACGGCTTAGGTCGGGCCGGCTTTCCCCCGCAGTTACCCTCCGTTGCCGGCAAGGCGGTTTCCCATTAAACCTGCGTCCGAAGTGTCGCCCTCGGTTGACTGTTGCACTCCGTCTCCGGCACAGCTTTAGTCGCCCTCTCCGATGCCCGATTGCCACTTAGTCCGTACTGCAATCCTCCGCATACCCCGAATACTGTCGCAAATATTCGGACAGCCTAGGTGTTTTCCACCACAGTCTAACCGTCTCTTAGCCTCTTTTGCAGGAAATATTTCAAGAAGCAATCGCGTGTCTTGTTATGGCCATAACAAAAACGCGTGGTTCCCCTATCCGCATTTGCCACTCAAGGCAGGCTACACTGCACACAGCACTCGAAGCTGATACATTTACTCAGACTTCAGGCTTTCGCCCGGGCAAGGCATCAATTGATACCAAAAACCCTACGCACCGCAATACAGGTTCACGCCTGATTCGTACGGAATCAGCTAAGGGTCGATACCCCCAAACACAGTCCCGCACAAGAACAGGTCTCCACGTAAATAGGGTCGGGTTCCCCATGCCATTGGAGAGCGCCCTAAGAACGCAAGCACATACTAACTGCGCTTCCCCCCAGCACCCACCCCAAACTGGGCGTTCAAAGCAAGCACCACGGGTTTCAACGATATGCCCTTTAAAGGATTTTTAGGCCCTTCCTGGTAGACGGCCGATCTGACTAGGATACTGCGCCACTGTTCTGGACATAATATCATTTTTGTTATGAATATTCAACTGTTTATTCAAATATTCAAAAACTAGGAGACAGCTTTCTTGTCAGTTTTAATTTTTTCTATTCACTAGGTAGCGCGCCAAAAATTCAAGAAACTCTGTGTTTTCAAAATCACCTTCTATAGCTTCAATCGCACCATCTGTTAATGTATCACATTTTTTTTCACATTCATCCAAACCTAGAATTGATGCAAGTGTGTTCTTTTTGTTGGCTGCATCTGAACCTATTGGCTTTCCAAGCTCCTGCTCTGTAGATGTGTGGTCTAAAGTATCATCACGTATCTGAAACGCGAGTCCCAAAAGCCCTGCATATTGACCGGCAGCATCAAATTGCTTTTGAGAGCCTCTGCCTGCCTCAATACCCAGACACGCAGCAATAGTAATTAGTGTTGATGTTTTTTTTGTATATATCTCCATAAGCTCATCAACGGTATGCATATTGCCTTCTCCAGATAAGTCGAGATACTGACCTGCACAAACACCATTTGGACCGGCACCTTCTGCTAATATTTGGGCCATCAAAACAACTGTTTTGGGCGGCAGGTCTGAGCTTAAAATCGTTTGAAATACAAGTGCCTGCATCGCATCCCCTGCAAGCACCGCCGTATATTCACCATACTTTATATGATTTGACGCTTTGCCTCGGCGCATATCATCGTCATCCATGCACGGTAAGTCATCATGTATAAGGGTATATGCATGCAGCATTTCGATTGCACATGCTGCAGGAATGGCCTTTTCAAAACTCCCGCATACTGCTTCACAAAATTTTAGGCATATTATTGCCCTGATGCGCTTCCCGCCATCAAGAAGGCTATAGCGCATTGCATCAATAAGTGTAGCATATTTTTCATTGCTAACGGGTAACAGCTCGTTAAGCCGTGCTTCAACCACAGCCTTACACTCATCAAGCTGCCTTAAAAATTCGTCACTAGTCATAGTCGTCATCAAACACCATTTCCTCTGGATTGCCGTCTGAGCCTTTTTGCAACCGAACAACAACTTGCTCAGCATCATCGAGCATTTTCCCCGCCTCTTTTATAAGCTTTGCCCCCTCTTCAAAAAGAGCCAACGACCTATCAAGCGGTACATCGCCTTTCTCAAGCGCCCGAACAATTTCATCAATCCTCCCGGCTGCCTGCTCAAAAGTAATTTTAGCCTTTCCTGCCATATCGTCCTCACAAACTTAATTCTAAATTATTCCACAACACACTTTATCTCATCTTTTTTCAGCCTAACAGTCAACCTGTCACCTGCTTTGACATCCTTTGCGGCCTTTATAATCTTCCCATCTTCTCGTCTTGGAATTGCATATCCTCTTCCAAGTACTTTCAGCGGACTCATAGCATCAAGCGCGGCGGCAAGCCGTCCGTAGCGCTCTCTGCTTGCTAATACTTTTCTTTGCATAGCCGAAATTAGTCTATCCTGACTGTGATCTAACAGCATACGCTTATCGTCAATATAATTTTTCGGGCTCTGCAACACGCGTTTATTGGAAATTTCGTTAAGTCTCTGCCGCTTGTTTTTCAGTTCACGTGTAATTGTATGACAGGCCCTGTTATAGGCGGCACTAAGTGCGTATCGGACATCATTTATATCCACAACGGCAATTTCAGCCGCATTTGACGGCGTCGCCGCGCGCACATCCGCAACAAAATCAGCGATTGTAACATCAGGCTCGTGTCCAACAGCCGAGATTATAGGAATCTCAGAATCAAATATCGCCCTTGCCACCCGCTCATCATTAAATGCCCACAAATCCTCCAAAGAACCACCGCCGCGTCCTGTAATGATAAGATCAGCGATTTTATGTGCATTTACATATCGAATAGCCCCAGAAATCTCAGGCGGAGCCTCAACTCCTTGCACTCGCACAGGAACCACGACAACTTTAGTAAGGGGCCAACGGCTTTTAAGTACCCTTATAATATCCTGCACCGCAGCTCCGGCAGCCGAGGTTATCACGGCAATGACCTTTGGATATCTCGGCAAACTTTTTTTATAACTTTCGTCAAAAAGACCCTCTTTATACAACTTTTCTTTAAGTTGTTCAAAAGCAACATGAAGATCTCCAACACCATCAGGAATGATTTCATTCACATAGAGTTGGTAAACGCCATCTCTCGGATACACAGCAATACGGCCAAAAGCAACGACACTCATACCGTCACTCGGCCGAAATCTTAATTTAGATGCACTACCTTTAAACATTACGCATTTAAGTGCACCGTCTGCGTCTTTCATAGAAAAATAATGATGCCCTGATGGATATGTTTTATAGTTGGACAATTCCCCTTTAATATACACACCTGCTAGGGCGAAATCATTATCCAGTAAATCCTTGACATAATTATTCAGTTCGCTTACCGTGAAAACTCTATTTTCCACTAGTACTCCATTCTCAAATTTCACCTCTGACAAAACTACCCAACACACCATTGACAAATGGCACCATTTCAGGCGACTCATAGCGTTTGACTAGCTCAACAGCCTCATTAATTGCCGCTTTATTCGGGATATCAGGCATGTATAGCAACTCATACATAGCCGTTTTCATAATTGCAACCGCGGTCCTGGGAATCCTGCCAAACTTCCATCCCACAGCATATTTGTCAATATATCCGTCAAGCTCTGCTGAATGTGCATCAACCCCCATAACAAGACGGGTAATGTATTCCAGTTGTATGTCATCGGGAATTTCTTTATAAAGCTTGTCTTCTGTTTTTAGTGTGGCATAATATTCGTCATCGAACACTTGCGCCAAAAACTCATTTATATCCGTTGGATTTTCAGAAATGCCGTAGCAAAGCCTAACCGCCAGTTCCCTCGCCGCAGTCCTATTCATTATTTAGACTTCTTTAAAGCAACTCCACTAATGTGGACATTAACTTCACTGACTTTTGCCCCAACTGCATCCTCAACTGAAGATATGACAGCTTTTTGAATCTTTTCTCCGATTTCATTCACAGAATATCCCATCTCTACGACAATAAATATATCAAATGAAACTGTACCATCATCAGCAATGGCAAGTTTAATGCCCTTTGGCATGTTTCTCTTGCCAATCATGTTCGTGATTTCTTTACCTTGCGAGTAATAAAATCCATTGACACCTTCAACCTCAGCAACAGCGTTTGCCGCAATTATTGCCACAACATCTTCGGAAATATTGACACTTCCCTTTTCATCAGAATTTCTGATATAATTTTTTTGCTCACCCATTTCTATTCTCCAATCATAAATGTAAAATTCAGAATGTATGCAGTATATCACAGCTCATTATGAAAATAAAGGATATTCAGCTCAGCTGTTTTATATACTCCAAAACCTCGTCTTCACTTGGCACGCTTGGGATTCCTCCCAGTTTTTGAGTGGAAAGACTTGCCGCGGTCGTAGCATATGATGCAATCTGATATAGCTCGTCCTCATTTAAGTCTTCCGGAGCTTTCCCTATTTTTAGCAACCTGCTAATGGCACTGCCACCGAAAATATCTCCTGCTCCCGTTGTGTCAATGGGTTTTACTGCTGGACACCCTGCATGAGCACTTGTCTTTTCGTTTTGCAGATATGCCCCGTCAGGCCCTAATGTCACCATTGCAAGCTTTACATCAAAATCCTCAATCAGCAGTTTTGCACCCTCGTGCGGACCACAGCTCCACAGAAAATCAACTTCTTCATCACTAATCTTCACTATATCTGCATTTTTTAGACCCCACAAAATTTGCTCTTTAGCCTCATCAAGACTATCCCATAGCGAGGCTCGCAAGTTCGGATCAAAGGTTATAAGCTTACCTGCGTTTTTCGCATATGCTACTGCCTTTTGAGTCGCAGTACGCACCGGTTCACTGGTAAGGCTGAGAGTACCGTGGTGGAATATTTTTGCATTTTCAATGAGTGTGAGATTTATTTCTTCAAAACGCAAACATGTGTCCGCCCCTGGTTTTCTTGCAAAACTAAATGAGCGGTCACCAGTTTCATCCAGTGTGACAAAAGCCAAAGTGGTAAAAAAACTATCATCCTCAACCACTCCAATGGTTTCAATTCCAGCCTTTTCAAGTGTATTTATCAACATTTTTCCAAATGCGTCTGTGCCAACCTTACAAATCATGGCGGTCTTCGCACCGTAAGCCGCGAGTGCCGCCAGTAGATTTGGCGGTGCCCCTCCAGCTTTTGCAGCTAGTGTAGGGTAGCCATCTTCATCTACACCAACAGGTGCAAAATCTATCAAAAGCTCACCGAGAGCAGTTACATCATACATTTCATATTCTCCATAGTTCAAAACTTGCATAAATCTGCAATCTCCAGCTATCGTAAATGAAGCATTGCACAAAGATTATAGTTGAATTTGTAATCAATTGCCATTATACTTTACACATCGGCTAACAGTCAAGATAGCCAGCACATGAGAGGAGTAAAAGATGCTTAGACACATACCTAAAATCATACCCCCGGAACTAATGAAAATCCTCATGGAAATGGGACATGGGGACACAATAATCCTTGCAGATGCAAATTATCCGGCTCATGCCGGCGCACAACGTCTGGTGCGCACAGACGGAACCGAGGTTCCGGCACTGCTGGATGCTATTTTGCAGTTTTTACCGCTTGACACTTTTGTAACTCATCCCATCGCATTGATGCAACCTCTGCCAAACACTCAAACTCCGCCGATTTGGAATGAGTATCGCGATATTATCTTAAAAAGAGATGAAGCTAAAGCCTTCTCAGATTTTAAACTTATTGAACGCTTTGAATTTTATGAGCATGCAAAAAAAGCGTACGCCATCGTACAAACAGGTACGACGGCGCACTATGCAAATATATCCTTGATGAAGGGTGTATTGTAGGTCAAACCAATTTTTAGATTTCCCTATAAAAATGTAGCCATATCATTTTTTTTGATATAGCTACATTTTTTAAGTTGTTTTTACAAATCTACGCTACGCCTTCTCGTTGAATCTGTCTTTCAGTTCTTATCGCACCAGGAGTTGATGTTGGTCTTTCTAAAACTGTCCAATCGAGATGTGGAAGTAGTTCTGTCCAGCGCAGGGTGCCGTTTCCGGTACGCTCAAACAGTGTTGAGTGTGTTGCTTCCTGCAGATACAGGTAGTACCACGCATTTATGTTTGTCTTATCAGGCCAACGGATGCGTCCTTCCAATAATCCTTCCGGACCAACCAAAATTCTGTCTAGCATGCGATTTACTATTGCAGCCGCTTCCGCACGAGTCATGTTGGCATTTGGATTAAATGCACCGCCACCGTCACCTTGTACCCATCCAAATTGGGCTATGAGGTTGATATAGTCTTCTGCCCAGTTACCTTGGACATCTGAAAAGGCGTTTTGTGTTGCTTCAAACTCTGTGAAGAATCTGGCTACCATCGCCGCAAATTCTGCGCGTGTTACTGGGTCATTTGGTCTGAAAATACTACTGTTTGCCGAGATAATTCCAGCATTTACCATTGTAGACACTGCATTGTTAAACCATGCATTTGTAGCAACATCTGCAAAGTCATTTTGTTGGCTCCATACCGATGCTCTAAAGTCGTCATCAAGAAGCCTGAACAATACGGTCACAACTTCTGCACGAGTTATCTGTCCCAACGGCGAGACTGTTCCATCCGGGAAACCAACTATGAATGCATTATGATATGGCGAGAATATACTGCCAACATCCGGTGGTGTGACCGGTGGTACAGCTGGTGGTACAACTGGTGGTATTTCTACTGGCGGAGTTCCGCCGCCGCCGACACCACCGCCGCCGCCACCGCCGTCTGGTGGAGTTCCGTCCTGTATGGGTGGTACGATTACGTCAACAGGTGGTGTAGGATCACCCACTGGTGGGCGCGTTGGAGGCGCAGTCGGATCTTCCGGATCGCTTGGCTCAGTCGGCGGTCCTTCTAACACTGCAATATTCCTAACAGTGTTCCCTGCCGCTGCCTGCAACACGGTTACCTCGAAAGTCACTGTAGTTGCTCCCAACGCTAAACTTTGCAGGTACACGCGCAGCTGGCCTGCCTCAAAACTCATATCTGTGTCAGCTACAGCTTCACCGTTTATGCGCAAAGTCGCGCGCTCAAATCTCACGAAAGTTGTATTGAGTTCGTCTACTACGACATAGTCAATAATTTCAACAGCATTGGGGTTGTTTACTGTTATCGTGTAGGTAACTCTTTCACCCACGCGGGCGGTTTCCACGTTTGCTGACTTCCTTATAGTCGGCTCTCCAGTTCCTGGCACTATAACATCAACAGGTGGTGTCGGCTCTCCAACTGGCGGACGTACTGGTGGATCCGTCGGATCACTAGGGTCAGTCGGAGGTCCTAGTAGTTGCGCAACATTTATAACAGTATCACCCGCTGCCGGCATCAGTACTGTTACCTCAAAGATCACTCGTGTTTCACCAGGTGCCAAATTGTGTAGGTGTACGCGTAGCACACCTCTATCGAAGCTCATGTCCGTATCGGCCACGGGTGCATCGTTTACACGCAAACTATCACGCTCAAATCTCACGAAGGCTGTATTAAGCTCGTCCACTACAACATAGTCGAGAAGAGCAAAGTTGTTCGGGTTGTCCACTCTTATCGTGTAGCGAATTCTGTCACCTACATAGGCAATTTCCACGTTTGCTTTTTTCTCTATACTCGGTGCTTCGATTGGCCATACGTCTACTTCAACAGGTGGTGTTGGCTCTCCAACTGGTGGACGTACTGTGGGCTCGGTCGGATCGCTTGGCTCAGTTGGCGGACCTAGTAGTTGCGCTACATTTACCACAGTATCGCCTGCTGCCGGTATTAGTACCGTTACCTCAAAGGTCACTATCGTGTATCCAGGTGCCAACGTACGCAGATATACGCGCAATACGCCTCCCTCAAAGCTCATGTCTGCATCGGCTACAGGTTCATTGTTTACACGCAAAGTCGCGCGCTCAAATCTCACGAAAATTGTATTGAGTTCATCTACCACAACATAGTCGAGAAGAGCAAAGTCGTTCGGGTTGTCCACTGTTATCGTGTAGAGAACCCTGTCACCTACATAGGCAGTTTCCACGTTTGCTTTTTTCTCTATACTCGGCGCTTCGATTGGCTCTACTCTTACAACTGCATGGTCTGAGTCTATTTGCGGACGCTCAGGGGTAGCTGTTGGGTCATCTGTCTCAGCTGGTGGTCCATACAAATATGCTACGTTTCTGACCGTCCCATAATCTGCTGCCGGTAGTAACACTGTTACCTCAAAGGTCACTATCGTGTATCCAGGTGCCAACGTACGCAGATATACGCGCAACACACCTTCCTCAAAGCTCATGTCCGCATCAGCTACAGATACGCCGTTTATGCGTACAGTCGTAGGATTAAGGCTCACAAATCTTGTATTAAGCTCATCTACCACAACGTAGTCGATAAGAGCAAAGTCGTTCGGGTTGTCCACTGTTATCGTGTAGGCAATACTCCCACCAACAGGTATCTCATCATCATTTCCATCGTTTGCTTGCTTTTCTATACTCGGCGCTATGATTACCGGCACGTCTACTTCTGCCGGCGGAGCCAATTCCTCATCGTTTTCATCAAGTAACAATGCAACGTTTGTTATCGTTTCGCCCTCTGCTGCTGGCAACACTGTCACGTTAAAGGAGATTTCAATTGTCGTATTTGCTGGGATACCGTGAAGGACTACACGGACACCACCCGGAGCTATATTTAGCGTGTATGCCGCACTTGGTAGTGCAGTACCATTTGCAAAAGTTACTCTTACGCTGTTTTGATCTAACAGCACAAAGCGAGTGTCTAGATTATCTACTACTACATGATTTCTTTCCCATGCGTGATCACTGTTGTTTATTACGGATATCACATATCTGACACTGTCCCCAACTCTAGCCGTGCTCGCATTTGGAGCCGCCTTTGTAATTTTAGGTATAGGAGTGATTACTGGTGGGGGCTCCGGAGGAGGCGGTAGATCGCCAGGCACATCCAAGTTTGCGCTGTTCACTATTGTCTGCCCCGCAGCTGCTTCGAGGACTCTTACCGAGAAGCTAATTTCTGTAACACTTGATTCAGGTAGGCCGTTAAATCTTATGGTCAAAACACCTGTTCCGGAATTAAAAGCAACATCTGCTTCCGTTAGTACGTCTATGCCACCTCGCATGATGCTAAGTGTATCAGGTAAATACTCTACAAGTGCTATATTAATTTCGTCTGTCACTGTAAAGTATCCTGCCAGTGCAGTTGTATTGTTATTTGTTACTGTTATTACATATTCTATTGTTTCACCAACAATCGCCGTTCCACTTGTTGAGGTTTTGCCAATTGTCGGAGTCTCGGTGAATACCCACCTTGCCCTGAAGGTAACATCGTCATTAGGCATTACGAAGTTATCAGGAGTCTCTACATTGTCTGCTTCCCAATCGCTCAATATCCATGTTCCGGGTACACCCACTTCGTTATACCCTCTAACACTGCGCGGAGTGACTTCTGTTGCCGATTGCTCTGAACCTGCCTCTACCCTGCGTTCATCTGGTACATCTGGTACATTTGTTGCACCTATAGGACTGTTGTAAAACTCATAGCGTATATAAACTGTTACCGGAGTAAAAGTCCACTCGCCTCTAAATGTCACATCTTCATTGGGCATTCTAAAGTTTTCAGGATCATCTACATTATCTGCACTCCAACCACCAAATGTAAATTCACCTCTTACACCATTGTGGTAGCCTTGTCTGACGTCCGGTTCTACAGGAGTCGCAGATAAATCAGGTGTGCCTGCCGCTATTCCTTCTCGGTCTGGCGGTGCGGTCACACCAGGTGGGATTACGTCAGTCGTAAAGCCGTAGGTTATATTTAGCGGGCGTGGAGTAAATGTCCAAACACCTCTAAATTCCACATCGCCGTTGGGCATTGTAAAGTTTGCAGAATTATCTACATTATCCGCTTGCCAACCGCCGAATGTAAATTCACCGATTACGCCGTCACGAAGACCCGTTACAGGCGAGGTTACAGGAGTTGCCGCCAAATCTTGTGTACCCACCACTATTCTGTAACGGGTATCCGGTTCAGTCACGTTCGGTGGAACAACATCACCTATAAATTCATAAGTTATGTCAAATACAGGTGCCCAAATTGCATAGAATCTAAAATCTCTTGAGTCATCAATCGGCACTGTTGTTGGGTCTACAAATGTTGTTGCGTTAGGTGCTTCACCCCAACCCACAAATGCATACCCCGGGCGTTCAAAACCAGTCGGTACATCGTCCGGGAATTGGTTATGTATAACATATTCTGTTTCATCGGGATCGTCATTTTGCAAAATGTATGTCACAACAAATCTACGAATGTTCACTACTTCAAGAGGATCAGGTCCCCTTGGAGAAGTTGCAACTAGTGTGAACTCATCAGAAACCACTGTCCCAAGCTCCCTAACATAGTCTCTGGATCCTGGAAGGTAAAATGGAGGTTCAGCACCCAGCTGAACAAGGCGATAGGTACCGTTTGGCAACGGGTTTGTTACAAACCACCCCAAATCATCAGTCACATATACTCTATCAGGAACAGGTTCCCACACTCCATTAGTATAACGTTCCAGCTGGAACTCTACACCTTCAATTGGCTCATTTGTTATCTCATCTCTTAAAACCAACTGCGCTCTATCGCCGGGTACCGAACCCAATCCACCTCTAACTCCACGCAACAGAACTGTATCGTTATATTCGCGGTTTACCGTACCATAGGGCCCAATATGCTCAAGACGCATATAGTTTGGTATGTACGTATCTACGGCAAACGGACCCACATTTTCAACAATTTGAATTCTAAAATTTACAATACGACCGCCAACAGTATTATTATCACCAAAGGCACTACTGAAATAGTTTACCAGTTCTACGCGGTCTAGAAACGTAAACCTATCAGAGATTGATATCACATTATCTGCAATAACACCCCAAATATTAGAACCAAACGGGAGATCAGTATATTTCAGCTCACCGTCTTCCCCCAAGGTTCCCAGATACATTACAAAAGTTTGTTCACCTGTCGGAGATTCCCACACACCAAACTCAAATGGCTCAAGACGAGCCCTGAATGCCACATAAGATTCGCCCGCCCCTGGAAAGACCCTTGTTGCGATATTGTTAATTGGTAAATTTATCGCCACCTGATTTGATGGGCGTCCACACGCCAAAGAGTGCGGAACATATAGTCTCATGAAAAAATCTATAGAATTTACGGTCCCCTTGAAGGTATCTTCAATATAGAAGCCTTCCATCCTAGTGAAGTCATATCCTCTGGATTCCCCTAGCTCACGCAACCCGTTAGGATGTGGGTTTAGGATCCATGCAACGAAGCCCATATTCGGGCTATAACCTATATTAGTCTTATAAGGAACTGCATCACCGGGTTCTGTCCCTCCACCATCAGGATCCTCGTCAAAATTCACTGATCCCCAGTTATGAAGTTCACCAGTGGGTCCTGTAAAGTACACATTTCCTGTACCAGGAGTTGTCACCAACACATCAATAACTCGGCCTATATCAATGTTTCCGTGCGCAGAAACTTCGTATTCTCTGGCATCTGTAATTACAACTTCAATGTAACCCCCGTAGTGTCTGAATTCTCCAACAATCCCTGACAAAGTAGTAAAATCAAACCAAGTTTGTAAGGAGCTCAAGTAAAAGCTTCCAGACCCAGTTGTTGGAACCAGCACCGGAGCTGCAATTCTAAACCAGTCACCATCCTGAAGAAAATCACCATCCGGAGCTTCTACACTCCATGAAAAGTCTAGACCTAATCTGTCCCCCTGTTGTACTGTAATTTCTTCACATATAACTGAATCACCATTAATGCGCAAATACATACTGTCCACAACCACACTATTGGACAAATCACGCCCGCCGCTCAGTTGCACAGCAGCCGAAAGATGCTGTGTGCTTTTTATTGCCTCGTAAATCACTTCATACTCAGCTTTTGTTCCGACATCCAATTCTGTAATTGCAAGATCACCAGAATCAAACCCCGGATCAGGCAAAGGTACCGCTCCTACACTTGGCTGCTCAACATCGTCTTGCACAGGTGCTGCCAGTACACCAAGCGGAACGCTTCCTAGTACAATTAGCATCGTAAGCAGTACACATACTATCTTTTTGCAAATTTTTTTCATCTTCGATTTCCCTTCATTGTCATAATGTTTTTAATGTAAACCTATTTTCTCTATGAAGTTCCGATCCCAGAAATTTGTTGCATCCTTGCTAATTAAGGTCTATGTATTTGGTTAGTTTAACAACATCAAGTCACCCTCCTCGTATAATGTAGTTAGTATTCTAATTGCCACATTCGGTGGCGTTGGGGTACAATGCAACTAGCGGATAGAGGTCAGAGTTCACCTCCTTGGGCGTGATTGCCTGTAACTTAGGGTGCTGCCTCT
>Ga0209755_10003080_pt1 | contig 21389 bp, 9 predicted proteins | sample TergutCo191P1_FD_187301 | JGI IMG/M metagenome (GOLD analysis project Ga0209755, IMG submission 187301) | Cornitermes sp. P1 segment gut microbial communities from Petit-Saut dam, French Guiana - Co191P1 (SPAdes) (version 2) | ecosystem: Host-associated > Arthropoda: Insects > Digestive system >... | reverse complement strand
CTTGGACATAAGCAACTAAAAGAAGTCCAAGGAAATCAAACTGGCATCTCCTTCACCCATCTGCTATTAGTATTCAAGCAACACATAACATTCTCAGACTCTCAGGCAATTGACTGTGGCTGTACTTTTGTAATTCAACTGAATGAAAGTGATGTCAAATTTAGAACAGTTAGTCCTTACATGCAGACTCTGTACATACAAACATACCTTTATTTTATCCCTGACAGGAACTGTGTCTGTCACATCCTTTTTGGCAACAAGGTTCTTTCCATTCCGTACAATATCATCGAACTCCCCTTGCTTAGCATCACGTTTGGCAACAATTTCATCTATTTTCACCCCGTACTCAGCAATTTCAAGTTTCACAATATCTCGAGACTCAATAGCATCTAGCAGTTCACAGTACCACAACTCAAACTGAACAGAAGCATTTGAGAAAACAGTGAGTGCAGAATGCACCTCTTCCAGTAGTTCACCACGTTTCACTGTTCTCTCCAGCAATTTGTCAAACCTAAAATAAAGTCAAAAGTAATCAACAAGGAGGCAACATATAGATAGCAAAATACATTCTGTACTTAATCTTTTCACTGTTAATGTTAGCTGTATTCCTGTTTGTGGGGTGCAATATCATGTATTCTACGACAGTAATATATATATATATTGACAATAATCACTGTTATTTATTTTTAATAAGACAATTTTAGGTGCTGACAACAGCCTAGGTTGTTGAAACGTGTCTGCATAAAAATAAATTACAATTATTAAGTGTAGATGAAGGTATGAAAATGTCAATGTTTTGTCTACCTGTAAGCACTACGGTGCACGTCTTTTAATTATCTGTATACACTACTGCAAATATCCAGCATACAACAGCAACGAAAAGCATTAACCCATTTCAATAAATCTCTTACTTTCCATTGTACTGTAATTTTCAATTACTATTTTGCCATTGTTGATAAAAATATATTACTTCAACATGATGTCCTTCCCATTCGCTGTAAAAATTTGCTTTTTCTAAGATGCGTAATACTGAAACGTGAAACTGCATCTGTCTTAACGTAAGTGCTACTGCCTTATTACACTGCCAGGATCCATATACCCATACTCTCATCTACATTCTACCTAACTCTTTGTACCTTCCCAAATTTTTACACACATTAAATAGGTGAAGGTAAAGTTTTCCTTCTACATGCAAGAAAGGTATATAGGGGGAGTGCAGGGTACAGCTCCACTCATTCTTATCCAAAGAATTAGATGGAGGTGAGTGGTCAGCCACTTATTCTGGGAAAGGAGCCCTCAGTACCCATGGAATAGGAGGCTGGGTTGGCTCAAGAGCCAGTTAGGACATATATGGGAAGGGAAAAATAATAATTGAGACACAGAAATATAAACATGGGTTTTGCAGATTAAAAACTTCTTAATGTAAAGCAAGAGCAAAACACATCACATTCTCATTAGAAAAAAACACCAACAAGCAAGGTGTTAGTTACCTGCTAGTAACATCTCGCAGTTTTGTTTCAATCTTCTTGGCAAGACGTGCATTGCTAGCTGTGGCTACCAGTTCTTGTGCAGAATGTGCAACACTCTCAACACTTGGGCGATGGTTGTCCACATCTGACTGTAACAGACGGTGCTCTCGGAGCTGTTCCTCAAGACGCTCTTTCTGAAGACTTGCTGGCCGCATAAGTGATCTATAAAACATTATAACCCTCTTTTATCCAATCACCAATTGTATTACACCTCACTTATTCTGAGGGTAAGTTCTGGATGTACCTGGTTTGAATGGACCAGACTACCAACTATTCTAACACATAACTGGTGTTTCATCAACTGCCTGTGTAATATAATAACAAAGGACCTACAAACAGGCATGACTATTACCTTCCAAATCCTTCCTTTTTGAAAATTCATCATTGCATTTTCATTTTGTAAGTTCTACAGTCAAAACAGCATTACTGACTGATCAGCCAATCATGGAAATTCAAGATCCCACACTTTCTGAGCCAATATAATGAGTGGCATGGGGGAGTTCCTTCAAACTGGGAAGATTGACATAAAAAATATTAAAAACCTAACCCTTTGGTTGCAGAGTTGTCAGCAGCAACTTCACCTCTTATACGTTATATTTCTTGCAGAAAATTAAAATAAATCAACTCAGGATGAAACATTTCACTCTTTGACTGATACACATTACTGCAACACCTTGTGGTTGTTACAATTCTTTCATTCTTTCCTTCTTCCTACACCTTAGTTCAATCCTTTCCCAACACCAACCAACAAGTTTGACTGCATGACAATACAAAATTTTTAAAAAGGTTGGATACAATAATGCCAACAAATGGCTCATAGTCCCTTAAAGTACAGCAACAGCACTACAATACCACACAAAGTGGCTGGCAGAAAACCACAAAAAATCCCAACCCTCCTAGTGCTAGGTGGCTGATCTGTCAGTCCCTGGTACTCTCATATGATAAGAAGTCAGGCAGTCTATCACCATTTTAAACATGCTAAGCTTCTTTCACATACACTGTATTGTGTTACATTTACACTTGGCACATACCTCTACATTTCTCCATTTTGACAGGTTTTTGATTTTTAGGAATGTGTAACATCAAACAACTGAAGGCACTTAACATTAACCCTGACTACATAACTGTGAACACTGAAGAATGGGATATCCCAAGCACAGAGTTCAGATACAGTCATATGATAACCTGAGATGCCAGGAGTGTAACAGACATAAAACTTCTTAATTTGAAAGTTTTTGTTTTTAACAATATAAAGCATGTGTCCAAACTGAACAAAAAGGAGAATTAAACCCACAGTACTGTTCCAGTTTCTGTGTGAGAAATAAGGTTTCAAAGACAAACGTATCTTAGGCCAAGAAGCTTCTACTTACTTCAGCTGGTTCTCTGTCACATTCAGCCACTGCATTAAACTGTCCAGAGCATCTTGCACACCCTGACTCTGAACAAGTGCAGTGTCAAGAGCACGGCATTTATCAGCCAGTGCGTCAGATAGCTGGTTGTACTTTTCTTCCAGCTCCACAACAGGGGTTTCTAAAGCAGCCTTCTCTGTAGGAGTCTGCTGACCTTCCAGAGACCTCAAAAGGGCTGCCACACTCTGCAGAAAGTGTGTACATTACTGATTGATATGTTACTCAATGTTAACTCCAGCAGTACAACACTCCATGTTATACTCTGCAGCAGATTACAACATGCCACATTCTTGCTCAACACATTCATTCCATATCAGAATTTATAAGCAAATTTCAACAGCAATATAGATCACGATATATAAAACAATAACTGTGTGACGTGTTTAGTTTATGCCTGAAAGTTGCAACTTACTTAGAGAGAAGAATACAAAAGCACAAGCAGTTGGGGTGGGAAGGCAAGAACCTGCTCAAGAAAATACCAAGATAAAGTGACAAACTAAAATTAAACTTGGCCATATAACAGGCCATAAAAGCCTGGAGAGGAGTATGGTACAACTCTACTCTTTCTTTAACCTGGTGCTAGATGGGGATGAGGGGTTAACACCACACCCTGGGTGCTTTACCCTGGAGAAAGAGAGCCGGTACCCATTGTACAGCAAACTGGGTGGGCCTCACGACCAGTCTGCTTGAGTACAGAATTCTTGCCACTGACAGGGTTTGAACCCCGGACCGTCCAGTCTGTAGCAAGTTGCTATACCGACTATGCTACCCTGGCTGCCCAGGACAAAGTAAGTGAGCAATTAATTTATTACTTCCTTAGGTATACAAACAGGCCAGTATTGTTAGCAGTTACTGACAGGGAGGGCATGCACAGAGGATGGAGAAGGAATATATACATCATTTTCATACATAAGGCTCTTAAAAATGACTAATTCGGAGACCAACAATAAAGACATTACCATTAAAGTGCTTGCTTTGGTAACAAATTGTGGTATAGATAGTAAAACATTTGTTCAATAATGTGGTCACATTAGCCACAAAAACTCTGAATGCTTTCAAACATCTAAACATGTCAGACAAGAAAATGTTTTCCCTTATGCTGCTAAACATGGTAGGAGATGAAGCAATAAGAGTAACAGATGGATAAGATTGTGTAATACCAAAAGTTATGGTACATATGGCTTATATAGTTAAATGGGAACAAAATCAAAGTGTATGACAAAGAGAAGTAGGAAATGGGAACTCTTAAGTTTATTTATGAGTTACTACCAAATGCCCATATTAATGTAAAGTGTCAAACACACATGTGAATCAAGGCAGAGTACAGACATGACTTTTGAGATATATAGAAGGAATAATGAGAAAGGACACAACACGAAATGAAAAAGTCAGGGAGAATTTACCTAAGAAAATAAAATGACAAGCAACAGAAAAAAGAAGATATGGGCACATCCTTATAAAGCTAGAATCCGAAAAAAGATTCTGAACATGAAACTAGAAATAAAATGCTGTAGAAGACAAATGAAATCAAGATGGGAACAATAGTAGTCACAAATAAGGGGAGAAAACAATGGACAAATGTGACAAGTAGCTTTGGCAATAACAAGACAAATGGATGGGCTTAGTTACTAGTCAACCCACACAGGACGAAGATGCCATATATGGTGGGACTAGTCCATATAGTCACATATACTGGGATTTTAATATGTTAAAGATGAAACTTGAGTGGCTGCAAAGCTCACAAAATGAGTGATACAGTAACAAACATTACAGGCGTGAAGCAGGATAAGGAAGGTGTTCGTGGAGGGAGTTAGTGAAGTGAGAGGAAACAGAATCTGAACATAACAAGTGAAAATGAGAAAATTCAAGTCAATAAATTGAAAAAAATAACCAAGACAAGAGAAAGAGAGAGAGCTACCATAAGACACTAACTTAAATATGAGCCAACAGAGGTACAATAAGTTTATGATCTAAAAAAGAGGTAATTTTTAATTGCTATCAGTCTTCTGCCTCTATTTCTTCTTCTTCTTCCCTTCATTATGCCAAGCATTCAGTTATGGTGTATTTTTACATAAGCGAATATAAGATACCCAACATAATGAGAGAATTTTCTGTTGTTTTACTTCTTAACTGTATCAATTACCACTGAAATGCAGCAGAAAGTTTTCCCACATTACATATAAATGCAGAAAGGTTATACAAGCACTACACACAAACATCACACATGACAGAAACTACAATAGCATATAGCTGGGGTATAGAATAGGAAAAAGATAAATTTAAAGAAACATACCTGCTTCACTGCATCTATAAGCCTTCCTTGGGCCACAAACTCATTGTTCAATGTCTTGGCTTTGTTCAGCTGCTCCTCCACAGTCTTTGGTTCAGCTCCAATAGGTTCTGCAAGAACTTTAGTGGCTCTTGGTTCAGCTTCACGCAACCATGTTCGAGCCTTGTCCAAGGCATCACGGTACTCCCGCTGGCGTCCCCCGACACCAGACAACCGATCTGACAATCCATTAGCACGGGAGAGCAAATCTCGATATTGTGCCGTAACCGCAGACACTTCATTACGTACAACAGAATCCTGAGAAGGTTCAATGTGAGGCAACCGTTGTGGAAGGCTTGTTCGGAATTCATTCAAGTGTGTAAGATATTCCTACAGGAAAAGTGAAAAGTAAGCTACAACAGCCAGCTGCAAACAACCATTCATGACAAATTTTCAGTCCTGTAACTACAGAAAACAATGATTCACGTGGAACATGCACACTTCTCATGGCTAAACTTAATTAGACGGGCATTCAACATAACCAAACTAAAATCAATTTTTGCTCAGAAGAAATGTCCAAGTTGCAACTATGAAGATAAATCATTCCAAATTTTTTTTTAGAGCCAAAAACTTCTTACATTGCAATGTTTCATAACAACTATACAAAAATTCACATGAAAGAGAGTATACAAACTATTATTATCTAAGTTTATTTAAAAAACAAAGTAAAAACTACTCACACATTAAAAGAAAGAATAACATATTATGTAACACTAATTTTAAACCTGCATTCTCATGACATATGCTATGCTGAGGACATGTACAAGGATGGCTAGTTCTAGAATAATGGAATAAAATGTGATTTAAACATGTGAATAAGAAGCATATGTGTTGCTGAAGACCTACAACCCAATGACTCACTGATAACCAAAGGTCACTTCAAAGTACTTGCCAAAACACATCAAAACATATGACATGCAAAGACGAAAGTTTACGAAGACCAACATTCGTAACTTAAACCTTACCATCTGTGTAAGGGATTTATATCACACAGCAGAAAAAGTGGCATCCAGATTAATGTTGGGGGATATTTAATGGTTCAACATTAAAAAATGACTCAAAACACCAGGTAAAAAATTATTTGGATACCAGACTGTAAAGTGTGCACAACAAATTCAACAATTTTACTGTGGTTCTTGCATGATTCACTTTATGTTTGATACGAATAAGTTTACACTAGAGCAGAAAGTGTCTTATCAGGTGCACTTGCAAAGTTGTGAAAAATGGCTATTAACACTGTTATGCCTGTCTGTATGTCCATCAGTACACATGGAACAACCTATCTACTGGTGGATGGGTTTTTGTGAAATTTCATATTCAGAGTTTTACTACAATGTGTCATGAAACACAGGTTTAAAATCAGACAAAACTAACAGGTACTTTATATAAAGACCTACATGCACTAATGACTTCTACAGTATTTAAGTATTACTCTGTTTAATCTTCATAGTGGCATTATTTCAACGAGCAAGGTCCTCTCCATAAGTGCCAGAGAAGTGTTTTACATGACCCACCCTCCCAATTCCATGTCCACGAACTTTGCAGATGTCATGCATTAAATCTAAGAATCAAATAAAGGGTCATTATTCCATCTGACAACTATGAGCTGCCACTTTCTATTGGCTTGTTTATTGTTTTAACAAAACCCACTCAGTTGACTGCCCACATACATGGTGGATTAATGGCAGAAGTGGCATGCAACAGGCACCACACGAAATAAGGACCCTGTATTAGAAATAAACATATAAATCATTTCTAATGAAAAGCATTTTGATTGTAGCATATGTTCTTGAAAATAACTTGATATGAATAATATCACGTACATTTAGAGGGACTTTTTCCATTTTCACTGTATTTCACAATAATCACAATGTTTTAAACACGGCTTCTGAAACACCGTGATTATCACTAACTACAGTGATGATGGAAAGAGTCCTTATTACTGCAAGTGATATTATTGAAAATCATTTTGCTACATTACACACTTCAAACAAAAGAGTACAAAACTACACTTTAATATTGAATTTAATTGTTTCTGACAAGATGCCTTGCGTACCATTTTTATACGTGGACCAGACAACTATCTCTGGAGGATGTGACGTGTTCCATCTTTGGAATTTCTGTTGAAACGTGTGCCATATGTGAAAATTTTATGCACTTGCTTCCATTAGTAGTCATAAAATATGAAAAAGATGGACTTTTATGGTTTTATTAACAGCCAAACATGAACTCCCCAATCAATAAAAAATCAACAAACCTTAGATTCATCAACAAACTTCTGTGCTGCCATGGTGATGAAGCGTAAGTCAGCCTGGTGAGCGATAACATCACTTACAAACTCTTTAGTACTGTCTGCATTGATGTTCAGTTTATTCAAGTTAGATAGGGATCTCTCTTTATCTTCCAAAGTTTGCTGGGCCTTACGAAGCCAGGTACAGAACGCAGCAAGTTCATTCCTGGAAGCAGCAGCAGGACAATTACTGTATTAGCATCTAAATGCTGTTTATAAATTATGGCTACAGCATGTTCACCTGCAAGTTTCTTTGTGTATCCAAATGTTAAAAAACTAAGTTGCTAAAAATACCTGAACTTGCTAAGCTCATCACAAGCAGCAGTGAGGCGCCTGAGCAATCTGTCAGTCCTGTCCACAGCACGTTCATAACGCGTCTTGAGTGAACGGCCATTCTTTTCAAGAGTAGATACTTCATCACTAGACAGAACATCACCACCTGATGCAACCACCTGCCGCACCTGGTCCAGGCATGATGCCACCGGCCTTGAGTGAGCGTCCAAATCATCTTTCACTTGCTGCATACAGAAGGACAAAACATGTAATGAAACATTCATTCTCCAAAGAAAGAATAACTCTTTTAAAATTGTGCATCTCATTGTTTTAAACTATTAAATAAGGAGTAAACAAATAACAAATGAACACAACTTTATAAAGTATTCACACAGCTACAGGTTTTGGTCCTTATAGAGTCACCATCAGGCTGACTTACAGAACATATTCAAAGTAGTATACATATTGCATTGTGGAAGTAAGGTCTAACTCCTACACAGTTAAAACATGTGGCTGTATGAATACTTTATAAAGTTGTGTTCAATGGTCATTTAATTACTCCTTATTTTAAGAAGAACTCTGTTGTACACACAGACAATAAAGTAGTGCAGGGAGATTACATACATGTACCAGAGCTGCGTTTGCGTAGTGTATTAAATAACAAACAAGAAAAATTCCAAGATTTGGACATTTACATTATATCTTAGAGTAGACAGGCCTATCATAGAAGAAATGTAGATCAAAGTAAGTACACAGGAGAAAAGAAATGCACTGTATTTGACAGACAATAAGACTCCATCAAAGCGCAAAAATGTCCAATAAACAACCACTGGGGAGACCAAGGACTATATTGTGAGAAGAGTGGAGATATCAAAGACAAGGATGTTACACAGATGGAAGACAAATGCATATAGGACAAGAAAGAATGGATGAAGCTTTGCTGCACATTTAACCCCAGTGGAAAAGTCAACAGATAAGCTGCTGCGTAACTAAGTATTCAAATAGGTGGGAAAACAAGCATCATCATGGAAATGACAAAAAAATCATAAAATAAAATTATTAACATGGTGAACACACAAAACAAAGTAAGACACTTAAAGTGAACAGCGAGATTCTGCAACATAAAAAATAAGTCAGAAGTAACTGTGAAATTTCACCATTCCACAAGACACCCAATGCAAAATCTGAAGGCTAAAAAAACAAAATCCTGTTTTTTAATAACATCAATACTTCATTATATCTTGACTTTTGTGTCAGAAACATAAACATACAGATAACATTTTCTTTACTGAAAGTGAACTAAATATACTCGATATAATTCCTTTCTTTGCCAATTTTGTAATTTTTGTCTCCCTTGACCTGCCTGACTTTGAAACTTGACTATTAGTCTAGTATTGTTGTCATTTGTTTTCAATCATTACTTCCCAACTGTGAAGTGTAAATTTATGGGAAGTATTCACATAAACAGCTTAGCTCACACTTTTACAACTAATCCTAATATGTTGGAAGTACCTAAGTAAAGGTGGTTGAAATTCACATATAAAAATAAACGAGCAGATTAGAGTACTTTTTTTGTCCTTGGTTTTTCAATTTGTTCAATCACATTTTCAGATTAGGCCAGTTCAGTACAACATACAGCACTTCTAATTTAAAAGATGTGGTGTGTGTTACTGACATTATACTGTCACAAATTGTTTTTTATGACAACAATGATAACAATAGACTTTCATAAGGTTCTGGGGATGGTAAATAAATATGTAGTTTTATAAATAGCTAAGCAAAATTTTAAAACCTTAATTGTTACTATCAGATGTGCAACTGAAATCTGTATGTGGTGCTGCTGTAGCAGTGCAGATGGTGCTGCTCCGCATGAGTCAGTAAACTAACAGGCAGACCCTTGTGTAGAACAGCACAATTTTCTGGGCAAGTAGCTAGTGTCAGCATTACAGCAGCTTTAAAAATGGCATGATTGACTGTGAATCTACCCAAACAGGACCAGACAGCAGTGATTCAGTTTCTCAGTCAGTAAGGGTGCCAACCTGCCGATGGTGTTCCGTGTGCGCGTGTGCGCGCGTGCGTGTGCGTGTGTGTGTGTGTGTGTGTGTGTAAGACAATAGTGATGAACTGGCACCAAATGTTGCAAATGGGCAGGCAGTGAACAAGGGGCACGTTCACAAGAAGCATCATATTGCAATATCACCACAACATTTCTAGTGGTAGCATACTGACAGTGATGGGTTTTTGGGTTGTAGACTGCGTTAGGTGATGAGACATGGTCTCACAAAGTTGAACCACAGGAAAACCAGCAGGCATACAAGAGAGACAACCCACTTTACCCTAATTGAAGAAATTCAGTTACAAGCACCCACTGATAGAGTGATGTTCATTAAACTCTTTGACACTGAGTGACCCCTCATTTTGATTGTCAAATCAAGTCAACACCACTGTGGGACTGCTATCTAAAGGCCTATTGTGTCACTGTCTACCGCCTGCAATACCTTTATCCAGAGAATTCTCAAATGAGCTTCAGCCATATATGCCTTTCTCATTAGCAATTTTTTTAAATGTCGATAACACTGCTGTTTGTCATCACTGCTACAACCCCTGCCAAAATCATGGTCATGGACATCAATGTCCTTGTTGCCATCATCACTGTCATCATCATTGAACTTAACATTATCAGATGTTTACTATTCAAAAGGAGGAGGAGGAGGAGGATGAGGAGGAGAAGAACAGTCACCTTCATGATGTTGATCTGATTACGAAGCTCATCTGCATCTTCTTGGACAATATCCTGTGTTGCCAGCTTGTCTTCCACTTCTCCAATCCAGGTCAGAAGTTTGGACAATGTCTCATCACAGTGTCTGTACTTCTCTTCCACTGCTTGCTACATTAAACATGAAGTACAGCTGTAAGTCTCAAAATCAGGTTACACAATGCAATCAAAACAGAGGCAAGCAAAATGCGAGAAGCGGAGCTAATTCTGCACATAAACACGTGAAAAATGTTGCAAGAGTGTCATTTCCCAGTCTGTTAAATGTTTTAAATTTTGTTGACTTAACTGAAGAATGGGAACTAATGAAATGTTTATTTTATCGCATCTATTACAGCCAGGCAATCACACATGCCTCCACAACTGCAGATGAATACAAAAGCTTTAAAAGGAAAGAATAAAAGCTGTGCTGAGAAACACAGAACACAACATGAACTGTAAGTGTTTAAAATTACTGTATGGCACAAGTCTGTTAATGTTTTAGCAGTTAAACAATTCCTCTTCAGTAATAGTTCCCAAACTATTTTCTGTAGGCTGTGGCATTATTCCACTGAAACTGAGTAATGGTAGTCTTTCCCCAGTTTCTAAAAAAAAATAAAGTTAGTGTATAAACACTATTTCCAGTCTCTTACAAATAAGTAATCAAACCAGCTGGGTCTATACTATGACACAATCTTTACTTCGGGCAACAAATATTTTGTACAGAATTAGCCTTTAAAATATAAAACCCCATACCAACACAGAGTCATAACTCTCTTTGTCATGATTTCATGCTAAAGCACAGATAAGATGCAAGCTACTTTTTGCTGCTAAATGCTCACTTGGACCAGAAAGTAGCACCTAATTAAGATGTGTATTATTTAGTTTCAGAGCTACTAACAGCACACTTATTCCAACAATTTTTCATCTTAAATGCAAGAAACAAACAACAAATAATTTTCTTTAATGTTAATCCTGTGACTCACCAAACTGAAATTTACATCTTGTAGTCTGTAACTGTACAAACACTGATTTCATAAATGTTAAAAGAACAAGACCAATTTGCCTGCAAAATTTTGATTGAAAAATATCAAAACACAACATTTAGTAAAAATTTCCACAAAATATATCAACATCTCTCTGATTGGCACTAAATAATATACCACCAGATGACCAACAACTCAAAACCCCTTCAACAGATGGCACTCCCTCCACCTGCATGCAGTGCAGTGCATCTTGAAGCAGTGAGTTTTAGACTTGCTGGTCGTTTCAAAATGGACTATCTTATAACACACAGAAACGGTGACTTGAAAATCAAAGTACTTAATCAGAAACATGTGAACATACCTGCCACAAACCTGTTTACATGCAAAGAACATGTGATGGTTAACACTATTAAAAAACAGACAACGTTTCTATCTATACATAAAGTTCACACACTACAACACTCATCATTCACACCAAAAGCCATTTACGATTTTTTTAAATAAAATTTCATTTATGCCAGAATGCATTTTACATATCTGTTATGTTAAGATTAGTTAATAATTAGGAACAATTATGATGGTATATCACAACAGAAAATGACAAATATGAAACCTGAAAAACAGGAAAAAGTCAAAATCATGAGTAACATCAACTGAAACAACTTAAATTACAACTATTCACAGGTTATGTTTGACACTGTTCCTTGAATTTTTACACAAAGAACAGCTGGATTTATGTAACCTCTGAATTTTTGTCATGGAACACATATCAAGTCATAAGAACACCGTGGACATTTAACATTACATTTTATGAGTTAGTCTTACTGTAAAGGTTAGCATGAGGGTTAACAAGAAAATTAGCATTGCTGAGCAGCTCAATTCACAACTGGTATTCAAGGTTAGTTTCCACGCTCTCTTCATGCTTTTAGGTGTGGAAGCGAGCACATTCTCCACTTTGCATGAGTAACATTGCCCCCAAAAACAGTGTAGTCTCTTTTCATGTATTTTCCATCCAATATCCAATCACCCAATTACAGAGTAATACTTTGCAATGGTTTAGTCTGAAAGTATGCCATGAAATACCTGAAACTAAAAAACTGAAAGAGATTTGAATCAGATTAAAAATTTCAAGTCTGAAACTGAATATACATTCACAAGCAAAAGTGGCTAATGTCTGTTCCCAAAATGCCAGCTGCATCCTGATAAATGGGTACATTCATCATGCACATCATCATTCTGGTGACAAGACAAAGTGTAAATAATTAAGCAATGGAAGCACAACAAATGGGCAGATTTGCAAAACTGACATATGCCACTCATGTCCTCAATGCATTACTATCAGATACAAAAACATATATTTGGTATTGTTTTGGTATCTGACTCTAATACACAACATACTTATGTACTGGCCCAATACTCTGTCCATGCATCTTTAAGCTGTCTTTAATAAAAGCAATTTCAGACAAGACAAATGCAAAAAATATACTGTGAACCAAACTCTTGCAGTAACATATGAAGGTTTTGTTTTTAATTTATTCTTATAACAACCAGACCTGTGTAAAGTGGGAGCTTGTTTCTGAGCTTGAAGCCCCAACATGTAACAAAATATCATGCAAACAGTGATTTTAAGCAATAACCAATGCATATGTATCTATATGTCAAAGCCAAAGCTATGCTCTTAGGCAGCATATTAGTCAACTCAGTACAAGAAGCTGTTTCACATGAATTGAAATTGTGTAATTTCTGAATCAAAACTGTGATTCCTAGAGAATGCAACATAGTTTAAACACTTAATTTACCCTACAAAATAGGTAGCATAAATAAACAATCTGTTGCTTCTTTAATGATTGTTAATTAGTATTTTAAATTAGTAATTTTTTATTTGGTACCATGTTGGAAATAAGATGTTTCTTAATGCAGTGTTTGAAAGAAAAATCACAAAAGCTGTAGCAGCATCAAGCACATTTCTGAAACTAAAGCCCTTCCCAAACGTGCAACAAACTAGTACGTATTTGTGCTTCACATTAATGCATATCATAAGGGAAGAAATCACACAATGAACATTAAACAAGAACTAAATTAAAGAATCTTTAACAAAATAACTTGTAAAACAAATGTGATTCAAATCAAAGGACCTTGGAAACTTCCAAAGGAAATTAAGGCTTTCATTTTTATTTTACTACAACAGAATGCACAGTTCACTGTTTTTAATGAAAGCCTCAAAACTAAGAACTGCAGAATTCTGGTAAATGAGACAAGACCACAAATACTTTCCAGTGTTCAAACATACAAGATGGTTGAACAGCTTGCTCAGTCAAATGACTTGGGATTAGCTGGTTGATTAAGGGCGAATTTCAAGTAAATGGATCCTCCAAAAATCACTGAATAGTAGAATGTGAAATGGCATGACCTCTGACATTAAACAGTGGTTAAATTCCATAATTCCAATTTAAAAGAGGAATGACATTTCAGTACAATCAAAAGAGATCAAAGGTTCCAAGGTCTTTAAACTACTTCTTATCAGACTTCAGTAAAAAGAAATGTCAAGTAAAATTGTATCCAGTGAATAAGACTGAAGTCTTTTGAATTATGCATGAACATAAGAGGACTACAAAATAGTTAACCTCTGTGAGAAAAAGAGTAACAGAGTACTTACTCGTGCTTCTGCAGCGAGAATGTATCCCTTGTCACGTGCTTTAAGCAAGTCGATGCTTTTTCCTGTTGATGTCTCCAGCATCCGCCCAGCTGCTGCATCCACAATTTTGCTGACTGAAATGGCATCTGTTAATGATGATATGTTGCCACTGTCAGCATCCTTCACGACAGTTGATGACGGATCAATTAAGCCTGACTCAATAGCTTCCTCAAGCCTTAACCTTCGCCTGTCAATAACTCCAGAGGAAAAGAACGGATCTGTAAATCCACCTGTCGTTGGGTTATAAAGACCAAACTGCAGACCTTCAATTAGTGACAGCCCTCGGCGTGGTGTTGTTAAAAGACCTGATTCAATTGCAGCTGATAGGGAATACAAACGTGATGTTGCAGAATCTAGAACATTACCTTTCTCGGCATCCATTAGACCTTTACGGAAGGCTTCAGGCAGTTTTACAAGTTTCTTCTTTGTGCTATCTTTAATCAGAGCTGAGTCTGGATCAATTAGTCCAAGTGAGACTGTTTCTTTCAATGTCAGAATTTCTTTCGATTGTGGATCAGTGAATTTTCCAGTTGCTACATTGAGGTGTCCTTGTTCAATAGCAGCATCAAATGTAAGTGGTTCACGAAGAAACACAACGGTACCTTGTTCAAAAATAATGCACAATGGCTTAACCTTCCCAGTCTGAGGATCAAATGCAGCCCTCTTGTTCATATCAATCACTCCATCTGTTATCGCTTTCTTGAGTGTGCGAAAACGTCCAGTCTGTGGATCCTTAACAACTGCAGATTCAGGATCAATCAGTTCATACCGTATTGCCTCCTCTAATGTGCATTCCCTCATTGTTCGTGGGTCTTTGAATGTTCCACGCTGGAAATCTATTGAACCACGTCGCACAGCTTGTTGGAAAGTTATAGGTCGTTCAACAGTGACTAGCAGACCTCTCTCCAAGGCTGAATCAATGGTGTATGCTCGCCTTGTCTTAGGATCAACAATACGACCACGAGGGACATCTATTGATCCATCCTCAATACCTGAGTTAAGACTCTTCAGCTGTCCAGTGGCTGGATCTTTAAGTGCTGTAGTATTTGCATCTACCAAGCCATGAACCAAAGCTTGAGCAATGTCTAACTGATCTCCTACATCAGGATCAGTAAATCTCCCTGTTTCAGGTCGGTACAGTCCACATCTCACTGCTTCTCCAACTGACAGCGGTTTCTTTGATGTGACAATGAGTCCCTTCTCTTTAGCTTCTTTCAGAGTCAGTATTCTCTTACTATCAGGTACCTTGTACACACCTTGCTCTTCATCTATAAGACCTGCTTCAACTGCTTCAGGCAATTTGAAATATTTACCAGATTTGGAGTGTTTAACTATTGATTTTAGGGGATTTATTAATTCTTCTTTACAGGCATCAGATAACATCAATTTTCTTCCAGTAGATGGATGTATAAAACAACCAGAATCAGCATCATACAGCCCCATGACAATTGCTTCAAAAAGTCCAAAACCTGCACTTTCAATATCAACAATCAGCCCAAGTTCCATCGCATCAGACAGAGAAACTGTACAGTTAGCACCTGGTTCCTTGAACGTGCCTGCCCGTCTGTCAATGATTCCAGCACGACATGTTTCCACCAAAGACAGGAGACGTTCAGATTTCTTCTCCCAGTAACAAGGAAGCTGTGGATTGATAATAAACCTTCGAATGGCTTCATGGAGAGTTATCTTTCTACCAGTATTGGGATCTGTCAGTTTTCCTGTTGTTTCATCATACAGTCCCTGATGAATAGCTCTTTGTATTGATACTGCTGCTTTGCTATCAACAATCAGACCCAAATCAAAAGCTTCTGATATTGTTACCTCCAGGTTTCCATGTGTAAAGTCTTTAACCTTTGCAGTCTTGCCATCAACGAATCCAAGCTTAACTGCCTCTGCAAGGGACACTTTCTTCCAAAATCCACTACGAGTGTCTTTAACATGGACAGAATCCGAATCAATTAGATTTTTCTCAATTGCTTCTGCCAATGTAAGATGCTCTCCACTAGATGGATCCAAGAACTGTCCTGTCTCCTCATCAAAGACTCCCTTCAGAAGAGCTTCACTGAGAGACATGGGTCTCCGAACCTCAATCAAAAGGCCCTGTTCAAATGCCTCTTGGAAATCCATCTTCCTGCCAAATCGTCCAGCTCCAGCAATGGTGCCTGTCTTAGAGTCCACAATCCCTTCCTCAACAGCATTATCAAATGTAGTGACCCTACCACCACTAGTTTTGACTAAAGTCGATGCAGGATCAATAATACCCCTTCGAATAGCACGATCTGTTGGCAGTTTCTCCCTAGTTTCTGGGCTTGTGAACTTCCCTGACTTCGGATCATAAAATCCTTTGAAAACTGCTTCTGGTAGTGAGAACTTTCTCTTGGCAGGTACAATTAGCCCACGTTCTAGAGCATCATAGAAATGCATCTCTGCACCATTTGTAGGATCTGCTGCTGTTCCTAATTTAGGATCAATAACACCAATCTTAACAGCCTCTCCAAGAGTGATTATGTCACCAGAACGAGGGTCCTTCACTGTGAGAGCATCCCTGTTTATCTCATCTCTCTTAATAGCTTCATCCAATGTCATCCGCTCACCATCTCCATTCATGACCATCAATCCTGTTTTAGGATCATAGCAACCCTGAGCAAGAGCTTCCTGCAAGGACCAGGGTTTGCGTGTGGTTAATATATAACCTTTCTCAAAGGCTATATCTAATGTCATTGTTGTTGGATAGGTGAGCATCCCTTTCTGAGTGTCTAAGAGGCCAGATGCTGTAGCATCTTTAACAGAAACAATTTTGTCCTGATGTGAATCCTTTACCCTAACTGAGGAACAATCCACAAAGCCAAGTTCAATAGCTTCTTGAACAGTAAGTTCATCTCCTGAAGCTGGATCTGATACCCTTCCAGTGCGTGCAGAATAGTATTCCTGCACGATTGCCTCAATTAGAGTAATACTAAATTTGCTGGTAACTATTAAACCCCTATCAAGAGCCACATCTAGTGTCAGTAGGGTCCCATTAGTTGTATCACACAATTTACCAGTCTTGGGATTCAGTAGTTTAGTTGACAATGCATCATCAAGAGAGACAAGATAATTGGACCTGGTATCTTTGCATTCTGTCACAAATGCATCAACCAAACCTCGCTTTACAGACTCCTCCACGTCTACAGTCTGTTGTGTCAAGGGATCAGTAATCATTCCAGTTTTTGAATTATAAAGCCCTTTCCTTATTACAGCTTCTAACGACACTGGTTTTCTTGGTCCTGCAATTACATACCCTTGCAGGAATGCCACCTTGAACTCCACCTCTGTCCTTGTTTCCACATTCACAATCACACCTCGATTCAGATCTACAATTCCAACTTCCACAGCCTCAGATAAAGGAAGAATATCATCATTTTCTGGATTCCGGATGCTCACTGAAACAGGATCCAGTACTCCAGTTGTTAATGCTTCCACAAAGCTAAATGTAGCTCCTGTTTTAGGATCCTGAATATCACCAGTTGCAGGATCATATAGTCCTGCATCAATAGCTTCTTGGAATGTTAGGGATGGCCGAGGTTTTACTTTGCTTGGCTTACTTTGGCCAGGTTTCTCAACAATCCAGCCTAATTTCACAGCTTCAAAGAAAGGTACACGTTTTCCTGTTTGAGGATCCACCATGTGACCAGAGATTTTGTCAATTAGAGGCACCTCCAAAGCTTCCCGTAAAGAAATGTAAGTCTCAGGACGGCTTGTAAGATCTTTAACTGCAATAAAGTCTGGATCAAATACATCATACCTGAGAACCAAGTCTTCAAATCTTATTGTATCTCCTGTCAGAGGGTCAACAAATGAGTCAGAATCCAAATTGTAGACACCATCACTTGCCAAGTTCTCAGCATTCAAATGTTTTGTGACTTTAACTTTGTACCGTGTTTTCTCATCCATTAAACCAACCTCAGCCCTACTGAACACCTGCACAACATCCTTTAGAGTTACAGCACTTTTATCCAGTGCCTCCTGTACTGTCATATGCTCCTCCTCTCCATCTGAAGTTCGCAGAGCAATACTACAACTCTCTGGTTCAATGTGCCCATCGTAGATAGCTTCTCTCAATGGCATCTTCAGCCCAGCAAGTGTGTCCTTCACTGGAGATGGCGTTCTGGCCTTTGATTTAATAGTTATGATAGGACTCTTCTCCTTTTCTAAAGACTTAGTTGGACTCTTCTGACGTTCAGGTGATTTTGGAGGACTTTTCCTGCTTGGTGTTATGGCGCTTGTTTGAACTGGTGATGCCTTTGAAGGGCTAATTCGTTCCTTCCCAGATGGTATCTCAGGGGATTTCTTATCAGTCTTACTGCTCAGACCTTTTACAGCATTCACAACTGCCATTCCAGCAAGAACTGGAGCACCTACGACTGCCAACAGTCCTAGTTTTGCAGCTTCTTTTACATTAACACTGATTCCAGTCTTGGTGTCCTTAACTTGGCCAGTTCTTGGGTCTATCATTCCCTTCTCAATCGCTTCATGGGTTGTAATGGGTTTCCCACTACAGACATCATATATAACAGCTTCAGGGTCAATAATTCCCTTATCCACAGCCTCCTTAAATGTGTAAGTCTGTGCTGGAGAATTTGGATCGCGAAATTTCTTAGTTTTCTCTTCATAAAGTGTATCAAATGCTTCTACTGGATTTAGTTTCTTGACCTTCTTGCCTGTGGGAGAATCCGTGAGATCTTCCGAAATTTGTGTAGGCACAGATGTATCCAGTAGGCCATGTCTGATGGCTTCTGAAATGCTCATTACTTCTCCTGTTGAAGGATTTGTATATGTACCAGCATCGAGATCCACATATCCTTGGGCTACTGCATCTGAAAATGACATCTTAATTTCCCTTGTTGTGAATTCCTTTTTCGTTTCTGATTCATCTTTAACTATACCCTGTCTTCTGGCTACATCAATTGGTATTATTTCTCCCGTCTGAGTATGTTTTACTTCATCTGGCCCAACCAATATATAGCCATGCTTCAATTCTATTGTCTTTGTTGTGATAGTATGATAAGATGTCACTGTTTCAGTCACTGCAGTGACTGTTCCAGAAGGCTCAAATGTAATGAGCTGTGGTACTGGTTTGATGACTAGTATACCACTTTCAACAGCTTCTGACACTGGGATCACTTCACCTGTTTTGGGGTTCTGGAAGGTTCCTTTCTCTCTATCAATGAGATTGCTGTCCAAGGCCTGAGTTAGTTCCACACTAAATGGTGACATGGGATATGGCAAAGACATAATGAAGCCTTCTTTGATAGCTTTCTCTACAGGTATTCTAACACCTGTGATAGGATGCAAAATTTCTTTGGTTACTGGATCTACTAAGCCACGTCTCAGTGCCACAGGGAATGTCATTCCAGCAGGAGGCAGTCCTGTAACTGAACTTTCATGAGGACTTCCTTCAAACAGCTTCAAGTCCTGTGCTGCAGTGAAAAGATCCACTGAACCACTTGGTGTCTTAACCAATGACTTATCATCATCTATACAACCCTTGGCTATGGCTTCCTCCAGTGTCACTTTAATGCCACTTGATGGTTCTACCATCTTTGACAAGGGATCCACAATCTCACACACAATTGCTTCACGTAATGACAGATGTGTTCCTGTTTCTGGATGTACAATTTTTTTAGCATCTGGGTCCATTAGCCCCTGTTCCAACAAGCCTGGAACAGACAGACTACGAGCTATGGGAATGAGAAGACGGCCAGAGGGCCCTGCAGGATCCAATATTCCACGGTCCATGGCTTCTTTAATGGTCAGGACATCCCCTCTTTGGGGATCTAATATTGCACCCTTATTTCCATCAAGCTTGTTGCAGCTCACAGCCTCTGCTAAACTCAAAATTTCCCCATCTGAACCTGTAAAAATCTCCGGTTTCTCCAAAATGTCAGCAGTCTCTTTGTCGATCATTCCTGTTTCAATGGCATCACGTGGTTTCACAATCTTCTTACGCATCTTCTGCAGAACAACTGGTTTTGCTTCACGTTCAGGACTCTGAGAAAAAGACCTTGCTCGGCCTATTGCAACTTTGTATTTTGGTTCTGTTGTCACTCGTCCTCGTGTACGTTCTCCAGCAGATGGTCGGTCATCATCATCGTCATCATCCAGTGGTATAGCTGTTGTGCTCAGTGTCTTGACTGGTCCGCCTCTTTCAACTCCATCCTGGGCAGCTGCCATTAATTGTTTCAAGTCCTCAGGTGTGAGCAGCCCCTTTTCAACAGCTTGCTGGGCTGTAATCTCCCTTCCAGTAGCTGGATCCTGGATCACAACAGATGTGGATACTATTTCTGTCTTTGTGGTAACTACTTGTTCAGGAGAAGTTCCTTCTACAAAATGTTCTGTTGCAGCCTCAAAACTACGTAAAGTCTCATCATCAATGAGGCCACGTTCATAAGCTACTTCTATCGGGACTTCAACACCAGGTTTTGGATCGGAAACCAAAGCCTTCTTGACAGCTTTGACAGCTTTCGCAGCAGCAACAAGAGGTGAACCCACAACAGCTAACACTCCAAACTTGGCAGCTTCAGCTAAAGGAATCTTATGTCCTGCTTTATCTTTGTAATCCCCAGTTTCCTTATCAACAATTCCTTTCCTCATGGCTTCATTGATGTTCAGACTCTTTCCAGTATAAGGATCCTTCACTTTCACCACCCTTGGCTCTATTTTTCCAGTCTTCACAGCTGCAAGAAGACTGACTGCTTTGCCAGACTCTGTGGAAATGACTAATGATGTAGCAGGATCATATATGATGCCAGGTGCAACCTGCAAGGGCTCTAGGGTGGACACATCAGGCTTGGAGCTCTTTATTTCTGTGAATGTTGGTGGATTTCCAGCAGAACCACTTCCAACATCTGACAATTCAACCAGATCAGGTTTTCCAGTAATTTTTGTAACCTGGATGAGTCGTGAAGATGTATGATCATGGTCCATTCTTCCCTCTAAGATCACAAAGTTCTTGGTGATAGCTTCCCTCATTGGAAGTTTCTTGCCTCCACTAGTATAATGGCCAGTTCCATCCAACACTCTCTTGTCTAAACTTCTTATTAAAGATATCTTTCTCCCATTGTTTGGATCAATAACAAGTGCAGAA
>Ga0209755_10003079_pt1 | contig 21394 bp, 19 predicted proteins | sample TergutCo191P1_FD_187301 | JGI IMG/M metagenome (GOLD analysis project Ga0209755, IMG submission 187301) | Cornitermes sp. P1 segment gut microbial communities from Petit-Saut dam, French Guiana - Co191P1 (SPAdes) (version 2) | ecosystem: Host-associated > Arthropoda: Insects > Digestive system... | reverse complement strand
GTGAGTTAACGGTCATATTTTGCAAACCCAAAAGACGCAGTTCACGCTGACTAAGCCAACCGCTGCCATTGGGACCAAGAGTAACCTTATTGTTTATAAAATAGTCACTCACAACCACCGCTTCTTCTTCCGTCATTCTTCCCATAACAATCTCCTAAGAATCTATCATTTCAATCGTGCTTTTATCATGGTTAGCCCTAAGTTCAAGGTCACGCACACGTTTCTGAGTGACGAACCATACCCCACCTACGGTTATGAAAAACGTGGCAAGGGAAATAAGCAGTGTAATGGGTATCGCTATCGTCTGCATTTTCTATACGCACAAGAGGATCATGTGGCAACGACAGTGCTTTTCGGCGAACTCGACGACTTGCTCGATATCCGCAAGGACAACATTTTCAAAGCCGTCTTTACAAGAACACAACAATTCCAGGACGGCCCTTTCAAGGCTTGTATCGGCCATTGTCGGCAGGAACATGGAGGTGCTGGACATAATGGCAACGAGCCAGCACCAGATGACGAGCGAAGCCGACAGCTTAGGTTCGACATCAACTGCAAGATAAGGGTATAGCGATGGCGGACGGAATGCTGCTGAACATAAGCCGTAGCGAGATTGAACGGGCGCGGCTAGAGAGCGAGTTCAAGGGCCAGATGGATCGGCAGATCATGGAAGGCAAGCTGGAAAAGGCAAAACGGGAAAGCGAACGTAAAGGCGTGGAACAAACGGTCCGAAACGCCTTGACCGAGGGCGCTTCAATTGAATTTGTTCAGAGGATTACTGGGTTGACATTCAAACCATCAAAGCCCTTCAATCCCAATAGTTGGACGTACATACGATCTTGTCTCAACATTCGGCTAGCGCATCACATTTTGAGACAGACTCAGTGCCATGCCTTTCTTCCGAGCATGATTAAGCAGACACAGCGCAATTTTAGTATTTAGAATATTGCCAGGAATATCATCATGATGAAACGGTGACGCATCACCATGGACGAACTAATTGCCCCCGTGGATAGACCCCCAATCTGCGGCGCATTTTTATGCCGTGAATTTAAGGCGGTGCATGGGTAGTACAAATATTTGGTTTACTTGAATCTCCATGTATAATCAATCGGAATACACAACATTAGATTCAAGTTGCCCGATCCTATGAAAGAAGACTATGATATCCTCGACCCGTTGGAGTACTTGTTTTGTCCATTCCCATCGGGCTCCGCAATGCATCGTTGATGCGAAGAGCAAGGTGGGAAGGGACAAAGCCCATGAGGGACTAATATACACCAAGACAAATGATAGGCTTATGCTTAAATTTGATTTTCGTAAAGGTGGGAACAAGGGCTGGTGGGTACAGGTAGGAAGTTGGCAGGATTTATGTGTTGTGTAGGTTGACCTACTAACCTTTTTGTTTATAGATTGCTGAAAAACACAGCTAGAGTAATACTTGAAAGTATAACCGATAACAGCGGCGCAACCTCGCGAGCCCAAAAAAACACGCTGTTTGTCCTAGCGGTAATGACCGTTTCTGGACCTATCGGTTCGTTTGGATCTAGCCGCCTTCCTTGCATATCGGTTATGATAACTCTTCCGCAAGCATTACGACGCGGATTAAATCCACCAGCCATGGCAACATAGTATTCCCAGCCACGATCAGGTATAAAAGGAAAGCGCCCTGGACGTGCAACCCCCCCCGCCACCGTAACAAAGAACTGCCTGAATGGAATGATGAGCGTGTCATTATTCTGAATCAGAATCTCGCTACGATAGGAGGCATCGAAAAGAGCAGGGTTTAGATTTATCGGTATCTCCTCACCACACTCCCGTACTATACGAGCATTTTCGGTATCTGAAAACGAAGAAAACCATGCTCTGTTCCGGCGAACCATGGAAGCAAAGGTTTCACCAGTATGGAATTGCACTGTTATCCTGTGTGCAGCATAAAGCCGTTCACCAGCAAAAAACCGAGGTTGATTATCGATATCCACAGCCCCTTCCACGATCAAAACAGGCCTTAAATCACTAACCGCAGGAACAATTATCGTGTCATAATTTTCCAACACGAAATTGTTCTCTATGTCATCCAGTGTTAAAAACAATCGATTCCCAGAAGGATCCTCGCTGTTCAGGTGCCGCACAAGCTCTATCCTGGTCGGATCCGAAAGCGGTGTAAAACCTCCTCCATAGAAATCTATCAATTCCCTAAGATTCTCCCCGTCCAACAACAGGTAGGCTCCTGGACGTTCCACCGCACCTTGAATAGTAACACGCCGGCTAATCTGGCTAAACGTAATTGTATCTCCTGGCCGAAGATAAGGGTTTTGGCTCTGGTCGCCAAAACGCCAAAACTGAAAAAGGTCAAATACCTGCGCCTGCCCATTGACAGACCTAATTGTAATATCGCGAGTAGATGCAAATCTGGTTAAGTTTCCATCAACCAACGAAGACAATCGAGTTAAAGCCCAAGCGGCGTGCTCACCTGCCCTATGCACTTCACCATCGACAAAAACCCTGAAAATCGCTGGTTGGGTTAACGTCAATTGCGGACCACTCAATGGGATGTTATTTGCAACAATGGCTTCGACACGGGCTCTTACCTGCGCAAACGTTTGTCCCGCCCCATTCACAATCCCTAAATTTACAACCCGAAGACGGTAAGCGGTATCTACTACTATTGTATGCGAAACAACCTCACCGTTAAACAAAAAGGTCAGGGTGTATACATCTCCCGGTGTCACCCTGAAATTAGGATCAGAGCGAGCCAACATAAGTACATCTGCACTATTGGCAAGTCCTACCCCGTCCAAGGCAAATCCATAGAACCCAGAACCCATTAAAAAAATAAAGGCACCCAAGAAAAACGCACGTTTATTCATCCTTTCTTCCTCAACTTCGCCATAGCCTCAGGATCTTTTCTGATGTTGGAAACACCCTCTACAACAAAAGCCAACAGCACCGAAAAAACGCCAGCGACAAGAGAAACAATAATACATATCATAGTCAGATTGGGCCCCGCCCTTTGAGATGGTACCTCTGCAAATTCTAGTATTTGAAGCATCGGTATTTCTGCTGCAACAACTGCCCTTAACACTTCATGTTGTACCCTAAGTTGGGTATAAACCTGCCGCATTGCTTCTGATTCCATAGTTGCCCTACTAATATCAGCCATTATAGCCGGTAGGTTTCCACCAACTAAAGGAATAAAGGCAACCGACTGCTCGAGTCTGCGCCTTTCTTCATCAAGAAGAAGGATGTTCTGGAAAACCTCGGCAAGATGCAACTCCAGTCTTTCCTGTTCGGCTCTGCTTCTGTCTATACCAAGTTCGACAAAACGGTTTTCCAGATGAACGACGGTAAGATTGACAACGTCTCGCGCAAAAACAGGGTCTGTATGGGTAAAACTAATACTTAAAACACCGTTATTTTCATTATGCCTTGGGCCCAAACCCCTTCTGAGCATTCCACGAGTTAATGTTGTATGAAATCCGTCATAATCATACCGTGCAATCATAGCAAAATCATCTATCACCGAATCAAGTAATGTATTACTTCCAAGCAAAAACATGGCGAGACTAGCATATGTTGTGCCTCTTCTAGACCCATAACCCAACAATGTTTCACGATCCCCAGCTGGTGCTCTACCTTCGGTAATAAGCATATAAGCCCTAGAAGTATAGATGTTTGGAAGGGGCGATGTTTCGGGTGGTAGCCCAGCTGAAATAACGGAAAAAGTAACCGCGCCAATCATGGCCAGCACAGTGATAAAAATAATCATTTTTTTCCGACGCCAAAGCACGGCAAAAAGATCGAACAGCTCTAGAGTATCATCTTTTCCATCGACTTTATTAACATATTCCAAGTTCACTTCCTCCACAATGTACCTCTAAAGTTAAACATCATACAAATATTTCGTTACATGAAAACAACTCAGACTACAAATACGTTATTTTTCCTCACATTTTTCCATCAAGAAATTTACCCGTTTCTCTATGATTAAATTCTGGGAGCATAAAATTAAATAGCTTTATAAGCTCCAAACGTGACCATTCCCCCCTTTCTCTAAAGGAACGAATGGTATGTGCAAATACCTTCAATTTTTGTTCATCATATATCGCCTCATTTTTTATAACACCTATGGTATCAAACCTTCCCATATCAAGTGTTTCTCTGTCAGTATAGAATTCCTCAATTTCCTTTTCTCCAGTAGTATCGGTCTTAAAAAAATATACAGGATATTGTTTTTTGGCCCTTAATTTCTTTACATGCTTTCGTGCCTCATCTTCTGTCTCACACTGGACTGGCTCATAGCCCAAATTGTTAAGGTAACGTTCTGCTATTTCGCCAAAACTTAACAAACTGAGGCCATAATCTAACTTAGGAAAAAAAATGTCACGATTTTCCCCAAGCAGGCAGGATACAAGGCAGAGTTCACCTGCCTCTTGCTGCGTTACAAAGTACCTGCGTACATCACTAGGAACGGAAAGAGGTTGCTCTTTTTCCATACGCCGATTAAAGCCGTAAAGTAAACTGCCATCAGAAAACGCAACATTTACAAAACGTGCGGTGGAAATTGGAAAATCCCTAGAATGGAACATCAAAAACATTTCCATGATACGTTTTGAAGCACCCATCATATTAACAGGATTTGCCGCTTTATCGGTGGAAACACAAAAATATTTCTTTGCACCCTTCCCTTTAGCTTGTCTTATGTTCCTATCAGTATTTAGAATATTTACATCTATCATGCGCATCAAAGTAAACGGATCTTTTTCACTCCGCACATGCTTGATTGCGGATAAATTAATTACATAATCATATCCTTTACCGTTTTGCATATAAATATCAAAAATATCCGAACCGCAATCTATAGCAAATGTGGCAAACTCACCATCAATGTAGCCCAAGGAACTGCGTATATCACGAACAAGTTCTACCATGTTATTTTCGCTAATATCCACAACGTGTAACAGTTTTGGATTACGCTTAAATAATTCGTGTACCACAGCCGAGCCAATGGAACCCGCACCGCCTATTACAAGAAAACGAGAAGAGGTCACAAGAACGGATAATTCTTTTTCGTAAATAGAAATATCCTTTAAGAACAACGGTTCAGCACGACCTATAAGGGAAAGTATGTCCATGTAAAATTTATCCTTTACCTAAATGTATTCTTCTAGCTCGGGCGGAATCACGGGTAATTTCTTGAATTTATTTTTCCAAGTACTAGAATCATGTCCTAATAGCACGAAAGCTGTAACCATGATTATCTTGAAATAACTAATAATATTTTTATTATCTACATACCAATTTTCAAGCAAAGCTTTATACGGAATAATAACATTTTGATGAAAAAAACACTTATTCTCTAATTTCTGTAAAATATTTTCTTCATTTCTAAATACAATAGAACCTATACCTGTAAGCCCAGGTTTTTCATTATATATTTTTTGTTTTGTTTTAACAGGATAGATTTCATAATGTTCCCTAACTGTCGGCCTATATCCTACCATGCTCATTTGACCAATCAAAACATTAAGCAATTGGGGTAATTCATTTATTTTTGTTCTTCGCAAAAATTTTCCCATAGGCAACATTCTTGGATCGTCTATACTGGTATATAACCCTCCTGGTAAATTTGGGGAATTCTTAAGCATTGTCGCAAATTTTAATAACATAAATTCTTTGCCATATCTACCAATCCGTTTTTGTCCGTAAAAAATATAGTGTTCGCCAGACAATTTCAACCCAATAATTATTGGTAATAAAAATGGAAATAAAATTATAATGGCCAGTCCAGAAAAAAATATATCAGAAAGCCGAATCATAAATTTTTCAAAAACATTTCGATTATATTCACTATTAGATTTCAATTCATTATCCATTACAGTCTTTTCAATAGTAGTACCTTTCATCGGTAAAAAAAGATATTGTCCGAATTTTTGTAGATATATGTGTAAATTACTAAACATTTTTGCCATAACTCCTAACCCAAAAAAAATATATCATATTACCAATTTAAACAAATTGAATAATTTTTTAGCACATTAGTTGGCACGAAATTCAATGTTTTTTTTATTCTTTCATTCGAAAAAGTTAGAGGCTGAGTCATTTTTGACAATTTGTGCGTATTTATTGTTGCAAAACCAAATAAGTCTCCGAATTTTGCCAAACATTTTGCGAAGCACATTGGAACACGAATAGGCAAAGATTTATGCAATTGCTTTGAAATAAACTCCTCCAGCTCTTTAAATGATGGATGATGGTCATCACAAAGATTAAATATTCCTGATTTATTTTCGCAATAAGGTATCAACCGCCCTATATCTTCTGCCATTGCTATACTTTTTCTCGCATCACCATTTGCAATACCAACATATTTTCCAGTAGCAATTCCATTGATCATTGTTGCCAAGTTTCCAGTGGGATTCTTTCCTGCCAGTAGTGAAGGACGCAATATTGTCAGAAACACATCATTTCGCCCACACCATTCCGATAAGAATTTCTCGGCTTGTATTTTACTTCTTCCGTAGGGTGTTTTTGCATTTAAAGGATGATCCTCCGTTATGTACTCCCCTGATTCACAACCATATACAGCAACAGTGCTAATAAAAATAAAAGAACAAGGCAATCCATTTCTCTCTAGACCAGTACAAAGATTTTTTGTTCCCAAATAATTCACATCGTAAAAAGATTGCCTTTCTCTTGCGGATTTAGGAATACTATGGGCTTTTCCAGCAGCATGAAGAATGATGTCATATTTTTTCCCAAATATTGGTATTTTCTTTATCAAATCGACACAATATGTTGATGAATCAGATATTCCTAAAGTATCAACAATGTATTTACTATTTAAGAAAGATAGTATATTTGAACCAACAAAACCTGATGCACCCGTAAAAAGAAGCGATCTCATTATATAAAATCCATCAAAATATTTTTAAAGTTTTTACTCGGTTCATGGAATGATATATAATCAACATCAAAACATATCATAATTGACATTGTGTTCATAATACATTGTTTATTATTGTCTTAAAAACAATCTTTTGTTCAAATTTATTCTTGAATAGATCATAACTGGCCATCGACATTTCTTTCTTTTTTTTTTCGCTTAATACTATATAGTCCATCATCTTTTCTTCTAAATTTTTAACATTTTTGATGTCAACTAAATATCCATTTACACCGTTAATACATGTTTCCTTACAACCTCTATGATTTGTCGTTATTATTGGTTTCGACATTGCTAATGCCTCTGTCAATGATCTTGGAATTCCCTCTGCATAGTAACTCGGAAGAATTACACAATCGGAGACAGAAATGAGCTCTTCTATGTTTTCTTGATACCCCATAAAAAAAATTTTTTCATTAACATTTATTTTTTTTTGAATATCCGCTTCTATTTTTCTATCATCAAACCATCCTGCGATAATCAATCCAATTTTTGATTTTTTTCTGGAAATATTAGAAAAAGCTTCTATTAATTCATAGATACCTTTTTCTTTTACAATTCTACTGTAAAACAAAAAATAAAGATTATTTTCGCATAAATTATAATCGTTTTTAGAAATGGCTACGGTTTGCTTACAAACCTCTTTATAGTCCACTCCACTGCCATTAGTTAATATGATTTTATTTATATCAATATATTTTCTAAGTATATCTCTGTCATCACTGTTTTGTACCACGATATAATTTGCTTTATCTAATATAAAAATGTATAGAATGAATATTATATATACAATAGGTGATTTTTTATATTTATCCAAAAAGCCCAAGCCCGCTACAGTACCTACAATTTTGTTTACATTTAATTTTTTAGCTATAAATATTCCTACTAAATTGGGGAAAAATTTATATGTAAATATTATATCAGGGTTTTCTTTCTTTATTATTTTTTTGAACAATAAAGCTACATTTACTACATAAAACACAGCTAAAAAAGATCTTTTGTATTTATAGAAATAGATGTTATCTGTATATAGGTCTGTTATTTTTTCTTTAAACCTATCATCAGGAACTACAGAAACTGTGTCGAAATTTAATTTTTTCAAGTATTGTAAAAAATTAATTCTTGATTTCAAAAAATCTTCGCCAAAAGAAGTTATTAAAATTATTTTCTTTTTCATGACATTATTTTTTCCTACAAATTGTTAATACTCTTGCTCTCTGACTATATAAGTATAATAGTAAAACAGTAAAAAGGAAAACAAACCTACTACGATAGCGAATTGCGGAGCCAGGGTTAAATACCCCAAATGGATAATGCATAAAGGAAATACCCATAATAATCATGAAATAACTAATGGGTAATAATGTTGGAAAATGAAATTTTAACAAAATATTGATGATAACATATTTTGATAGATAAATAAACACCATTATTTTCAATAGACTCTCAAGTCCAGTAATTGCAAGTAGTGGATTTTCAGTCATTTCGGCGAAAGTGGGACCAAAGAAAGCAATAAACATTCCCCAAGGGAGATGTCTAAAAAAATCATAATCTTCTAAAAAAATATTATCCCTAGTTGTTCCAGCAAAAGGAGTATCAAAATGTGCATGCATTCCTCCTGCATATCTATTTACTATATCTCTGATAAGATATAAAATAATAATATTCATAAGTAAAAAAATAATACTAAGCCTCAGTTGATTAGCAGGTTTATGGAGCATAGTATAGCGAGCAATGAAGATAAATATTAACCCCTGTAAAATAAAGGGAATAAACTGAGGGTTAAATAGAAAGCAAAGATATAAACCAATAAAATCTATTATTTTTATTTTAAAGTTACCTTTTAAAAAATTAATTATTAGAACAGCAATAATAGCCGTATAAACCAAGCCGAATAATTCTTTTGACCAGACAGCTGTCCATACAGAAAAATTTGGAAAGCTTATCGTTATCATGAGAAGTATGTTATTAACATACCTTCTTAATTCCAGTTTCTCTATTGCCCATCTTATGATAAAAAATGATATAAGCGTAGCAGGAAGATTAGAGAGAAGCATATCCTCTCTAAAAAGATTACTTACATTACCAGCAAAAAAATCTACCATATGCGTGGAGTCATGAAATATTCTCAGTGAGAATGGTACGTTTGCTCTTATATATCTTCTATTATCTCCAAGTTGCGTTAACTGTGCATAAACAAAAATCGCAAAGAAAAGATAAAACAAGCGTATAAAAAAATAACACAACCAAAAACGGCTGATTCTAATTTTAGAAGGAAATTTAGACATTTTTATAAAACTCACTTAATTTACCATGTAGTGCATGGATATCATAACCCTTTTCGACAAGAATATCATAATTATTCGCTCGTCCTTTGTTCTTGAATTCTAATATCTTTTTTACCCAAATATCAGTACCCTTATTTAAAGGTAATTTGATAATGTCATTCGTCAGACAAACATCATCTGGAGTTGTTTCAGATACAAGACAAGGCAAACCCGCTGCCAAGGCTTCCAAAGCTGCAATCGCAAAACCTTCAAAAAAGGATGGGAATACAAACAAATCTCCAGCTTGAAGCAGTTCGGCAATATCAGAACGTGCACCTAAAAATATTATATTATCATGTGCTCTTTTTTTTGAGGCATATTTTTGGCACTGCCCATTCATACTATCAGCCCCAACAATCAACAATTTTGAATCAGGAATTTTTGAGGTCAAATCATCGAATACATCTATTAGAAAGAAGTGGTTTTTGGGGAGCGTCAATCTGCCAACGTGAATTAATACCAGCGTATGATCCTTCAAGCCAAGTTGAGCCCTCATTTTCATTCTTGACTCCGCTGCACACTTAATAAATTTCTCGCAGTCTATGGCATTCGGCCATACATCTACGTACCCCTTGTCAACTGTTTTTTTTCCAAAAAGCCAATATCCTGCCATTAACGAGCAAGCAAATCGATGTGTCGCATATTGATTTACCGAATGTTTTATATTATTTTTTATCATATTTTTAAACGCTGCTTTTCCTAACGGAATACGTGCATATGAACTATGTGAATGCGCTATTCTCACAGGTACTCCTGCAAATTTAGCATTTTTCAAGATTATCCCACTCCATGTCAGATGCGAATGTACTATTTTGTATTCTGGATGTTCCATAAAAAAAGTATATAGTTCACGGTTAACATCACCTATTAACACCCTCTTTATATTTACAGGTTTAAGGTAATATATCTTGCCTCCCAGAGATTCAATCTCATCATCAAAATGACCTCGGGTTTTTCTGAATGTCAAGAAATCAAACTGTATTTGCTTTTGGATGATATTACGATAAATATTCATTAACAAAACTTCAATTCCACCATAATTCATCTGTCCCACTATATGTAAAATTCGCAATAATTTCATTGAAACTCCATTACATTTTCGTAAATATTAAACATTGGGAATCCCCCAACAAAGCTAGGTGGTTACCCTATAAATTATCAGTTTAAAATAATTGCTTCCACTCTTCTGGCTTCATCAACAATATTAAATCCTTTATCGGTTAATGTTTTTATGGGACTGATATTTCTCTCATATGTTAAATTGTCGCAAATATGCTTTGCCCACAGGAAAGATCCTTCATTTAATGCCTTGAATTCTACAAGATTAGTAAGTGCAACTGTTCTTGATACAGTATCTGATACAAGACATCTCAATCCTGCTGCCTGAGCCTCAACCAAAACCATAGGGAATCCCTCAAAAAATGAGGGCAATAAAAAATAATCCATCGCCTGCAAAAGAGAACTGACATCATTTCTGTGCTTTAATATTATTACTTTATCCTCAATATTTAATACTTTACATCTTTCACGTATTTTATTTTCCATTACACCTTGACCAATAAGCAGTAATTTCATGTTATTTAATTTTTGTGCTTCATAGAATGTATCAAGCAAAAAAATAGTGTTTTTTTCCATGGTCATTCTTCCAACATATCCAATTACATAATTGTTTTCTATATTTAATTTTTTTCTTACAATATTTCTTTCACTTGATGAAAATGAAAAAAGATTTAAATCGATCGCATTATTAATTATTATATAATTATTCTTAAAAAACCATTTGCCCGCAAGATCGGAACACGCAAGCCTCGTGCTAGTAAGAATGAACCAGTTTCGACTTACAATATGAAAAATTTTTCTTATCAAATTATTTGTAGATGAACTATGAGCATGTATAATTACTTTTTTTATCTTTAAAATTTTTGAAATAATTATTGGAACCAAAGGAAAAAAAAGGAAAGCTCGCCCCATATTCATGTATATAACATTTATATTCTGATATTTAATATATTTGTAAATTTGATATATACTTTTGAACAAATTTTTTCTTGGATTAACAAATCTAATCACCTTCATTCCAAAGTCAAGATATTTTTTTTCATAAAGAATATTGGGATATATTTTAGCAATATGAATATCTATATTTTCCATTCTAGAAAAACAATTAAGAATATAGGTATCCATTCCACCCCCACCCATGATAGTACACGGGCCAAATACAAGAACTCTTGCCATTCCCTCTCCTGTCATTCCCATGAATATTAAACAGCAAACCTATTGTTGCACTATTCCCTGTGCTTGTGCACGATGAGATACAATTTCCTCTTATAGAGGGTCCCTGAATTATTACTTCATCTAACTCTATGCGTTACATAAATATTTATCTAAATATTCCAAAGATCTCTCTATCTGTTTAGAAATAATCGTATTCATATCAGTAAAATTGATTTCTTGTTTCAAGATGATTGGAATATCTTCCAATTTTAAAATCTCTCTATTTTGCAAGTTAAATATTCCCAATAAATAACGCAATTTAAATAAATTGGGAGAAATTTCTTTTTCACCACGAACAAAGGCAACAAATTGCTTATTATATTTTATGGATAAAATGGAACCATGAAAAGTATCAGTAATAACATAAGTTGCCTTTTTAAAATACAAAAGCACATCAAAAGGACTAAGAAGTAAATTATATTTACACCAATATTGATAGCCATAAACACTAATTATTTCCAAATTATTAGATTCTGCAAAATTGCAAATTGCTATTATTTCTTCTTTTTTGATTCTATTTGTATAAGAATAGATTAGTATATATCTATCGAATATTGTTTTTTTATTTAAATCCAGATTATTCTTGTAATCATATAAAAGCACAGGATCTAGATGAATGTATGCATTTTTATCAGCAAATTTTTTAACAAATTGATATGTATTTTCATCTCTAACAGAAAAATATTGTATATTACGAATAGCGTTCTTAACATCATCGGATAGACCCTTGTGTTCGACCTTAGAAAAGGTAGTACTTCCACAAGAAGCAGCATAAGTAATTATATTATTGCAACTTAGTCCTTCACCTAGTAAATTTTTTGCAAACCCCCATGGCGTATCCTGTAAACAGTTAAATACTTCATCACTACCAATTACGATTGTATCAAAAAAGGTGTCCCAATTATGTTCCTTTGATATATTTAAATATATATGCCATAATTTTTGATAAAGCTTTTTTCTTCTCTTCCTGAGAATGTATCTTTTCATATACGCTAATATTGACTTATCATCCAATAATGTATTTAGTCGATAACATAGACGTTGTATTTTATTTTTTTTGTAAAGCAATTTTCCTGGTCTTATATCAATAAATTCAACAATCGCATTCGGGCGTAATTTCTTTATTATTTGCAACAACGCATATGCTTGTAAAAAAGAACCGTGATTTACTACTTTTTGCATCGAAAGAATGCCGATTTTTAGTCTTACTGAAGCCATTCTAGAAACTCCTTGAAAAAAGTTTTATCTGTTATATTTATTTTTAGTAAATCCATTGAATTATTTAATTTTTGCGATCCAGAATAATAAAAAGAAATATCAGGGTTCCGTTTGTAAACTTCTATATATGCTTTATACTCTTTGCTTCCGTTGGCATAATTTCCCTTTTCTATAATATCTTGGTATTTTTGTCTATCGTCTGGTAAAAATTTATAATGAAGCAAAAACGCATTTACGCCTGCTTCAAAATTTCTTTTGAAAGGAAAAACAGAATGGGCTCTAAAGACTGTATTTTCTTCCACTTTTAATAATGAATGTTTTATAAGACCACCTTCCATAGAAAACAATCTAAGTCTTGGCCCTCCAGAGAAAAACCAATTTGTATAGTACCGCCCTTTAAGATAAAATATATCAAAAAAACAATAGGCAGTCTTTATGTCCTCGTGCGGATCAGCATCAAACATTTTACTTTTACTATACATATCAATTAACGGCGTGGTTGTAGTAGTTATCTGCTTTTTTTCCAAAAAACTAATATATTTTTGAATGGAAGTTATTTCCATGTTTGGATAAGCAAACAATTCATCAGAATCTAAAATCAAATACCATTTGCTATAACCTTCCTGTTTTAACGCCAATTGTATCCAGCCCGATCTTGTTGATGAATCATACGGGGTTTCAACTTTATACAAGGTAACATCATTCTGTTTACTAAGCCATTCAAAAGTACCATCTGTACTCATGTTATCTATATAAATAAACTCCTTTACTCCAATATTACGATGATGTTCAACTTGCATTTTAATTCTGACAAGATCATTTTTTACAGCGCAAACAAGTATCGGTCCTTCAACTTCGATTTGTTCCCGTATCTTGATAAGTTTAATAGCATTAAATAAATATGATTTTATAAAATTTATGGTCCCTGGGTATCCCGAAATAGCCATTTGTTTTAAAGTACATTTTAAACAGTCAGGTAAATCCGTACTATCAATGAGTTGTAAATTTAAATTAATTTTTGGATAAATGCCGCATCTTGCCAAATAAAATTTAATGAATTGTCTTAGATATTTTAATTGTATTTTCAATTGTCTTAATACTTTACGATGAGTTTTCATGCTACTTCCAATCGAAATGATCTACACTTATATATCGTATAGGAGTCTATTTTTTAATCCTGTGCTTTGCAAATTAAATTGTTTTTTAAAAATAATATAGAATCATCTCTTCTTTTTTGCAGTAAATTATTTACATTGGTATAATCGATGGTTTCAATTTTTTCTACATTGAAATAAGAATCATACCTGTCAATAAGATTAAATTCGGATAATATGCAATGAAGTCTATCATTTCTTTTTTCATTAATTAATTGTTGGTATACATAGAACTGTTTATTAAATACTATTGAAAACGCCAATCCATGAAATGAGCTAGTAAATACATAATCGGCATGAAGAAACAACGACAAAAAATCATGTATACTTGGTATTGCCATTTTACGTTTGCCTCTGAAAGTCTCTCGGAATGGATGAAAAGCTCTCAATTGTATTATCTGAAGCCCTTTCTTTTTAGCTAACTTGTAAGCATCCCGTAACATCTTATCATCAGGTGCTAAGCGATATATTAAAATATAATTTTGATATTTTTTATTTGACGCAATTTTACACCAGTTCTCCTTATCAAACAAGAAAACTGGATCTAGTACAACCGAAATATTATTGTTATATAGATTTAAAGATGATAGCATTGTAGATTCTCTGACTGAAATAGCATTTATGTGCATTAAATATTTTTTTAAAATATATGATTTTCCATTTCCCAAATAACCTCCATCACTTGCAGCATAAATTATTGTTTTTCCTGTAAAACCATCGATGCATCCAAAATAATATGGATCAAAACCTCTTGTGATTTGCGGATTCCATATTTGGTCACTGCCACACACTAAAAAGTCAAGGCACGAAACATATTTTATATCCATCAACTTAAAATTTTCTTTTATAAATTTAGAAAAAGAAAAATGAATCTTAACAGAAAAAGGTAATCTAATAAGAGAATATATAAAACTACGCAAGTGCTCAAATCTTATCAATCGGTAACCTTTTTTAATCCGTTCGGCATAATAATCCACAATATATACTTCGCAAGAAGGGTACAATTCTATCAACTTACGATATAAACTGAAAGTTTGTAATGCAGTCCCATAATTATTGGAACGATGAAATGTAATGATACCAATTTTCATACTATATTCGTTTCCTTAGAAATAATTTAACAAATACTAATAATCCTAACCGACGCAACAATATAATAATCAATTTTTTAATCTGTATCAATAAAGAATCTTTTGTCAACTTGTGAACCAATGAAATTATCGATTCATTTTTCCACCTACTAAAAAAATATTTCCGCTCTTTGGGCATAGTGGCAGAACCATGAATATAATTATAATTTCTAACAGATCCAAATAAATTTGGCATGGATGTTGTTTCTATATCAATTTTATTAAGGCATCCATAGATTTTTTTGCCTTTCTCAGTATTAACCATTACAAGACTTATACCAGTATCGTCATCAAATTCTGGCAATAATTTTTCGATCCCCCAATAATCGCCAATAGTAATATCGCTATCGCTCTTGAAAGGCTTACTAAAACAATTATAGCATGACAGTCTAGAATACAATTTCCGAAAGCCGCCTTTCATATAGATATTCTCATTATATGTCGTAATCAATGAATATGGCTCATTAACAGAAGTTCGACTGATGGTGCACCCATCCACACGATTCGTATTTTGAATATGGGCATATACAGAATCAGGAGAAATAGAAATAGAAATAATACTGTTTTTCCAACCGCTAACTTTATTTCTGAAGTTAATTCCTAATATAGCATCTAATCCATTAATCAAGGAAGAGGGATTGACAACTTTCTCAATAATCTCATTTATGTATTTTTTCCAAACCAGTGGACTAGAAACGGCAGAGCAGACCAAATCAACCGTCAATAGATTATCATAATCTTTTCCCAGAAACGCCTTTAAACCCACTATTTGACACGGTACCCCACTATAAAGAACCCCCCTACCTTTTTCCAAAAAAATTTTGGCCTGTTTATAGGTTTCCCCCGTAACACTTTGCACATATTTTGAACCACGGAATGCCGCCAAGCCCTCTGTCGTTTCCGTATAATCATGTATAACTTCCCATTTTTCATTAAATCGTGCACCAAAAACAACACCGCTTTCTTTTATTGTATTTTCTGCCAGCAAGGTAAAGATACCCCCCGATGAACTCTGATAACGTATTTTTTCATCGTGGTTTTTTGCGGCATACACGTTTAAAGGTTTTTTGGGAACTATCTGCATAATTGCAGGACAGTTTTTTTTACATAGATTACACTGAGTGCATTCTTTCTCATTAATATCGGGATATAAAAATCCTTCATGATTCTCCTTCATTTCAATAGAACTATTAGCACATAACGAAAGACATGCTGCACAACCTGTACAAATTTGTCTATCAGCAAGTTTCATTATCTAGTTTCCTTTAGATGGGAGTTGGATCCAGTTCAAAAATTCTTCGAAAAAATTTTTATCGATGATATTTATTTTTAATAAATCCATTGAACTATTTAGCTTTTGCGAGTCTGAATTATAAAAGGAAATATTGGAATTCTGCTTGTAAAATTTCATATAGGTTTTGTATGATTTGCTTCCGTGGTAATAATTTTCCTTTTTTATCGCTTCCAGAGTTTTCTCTATATCTTCAAAAAGAAATTTGTAATGTAATAAAAATGCTGTTACTCCTGTCTCAGTATTTTTGTGAAAAGGATATACTTTATGACTATCAACAACATAATTTTTTTCCATCTTCAATAAAGAATGTTTTGTTAGTTGGGGGGTGTAAGAAAATATTCTAAGCCTAGGGCCTCCAAAAGTAACCCAATTTGTATACTGGCGTTCTTGCAAATATTTTATATCAAAAAAACAATAAACGTCTTTTACATTTTCATACGAAACTGACTCAAATATTTTATTTGGGCTATACATATCAATAAGCGGAGTAGTCGTAATGTTTATTTTTTTCATTTCCAAAAAACCGATATATTTCTGAATATTTGCATTTTCCATGCCTGGATAAACAAATAATTCATCGGAATCCAAAAATAAATACCATTTACCATAACCTTCATTCTCTACCGCTCTGTGCCACCAACCATTTCTTGTTGCTGAATCATAAGGAGCTTTTACCCTATACAACGTAACATCATTTTGCTCATTTAACCATTCAAAAGTACCATCTGTACTTACATTATCTATATAAATAAAATGAATTATTCCGAGTTTACGGTGATGCTCTATCTGCATTTTTATTCTATTCAAATCATTTTTTACTGCGCAAACTAATATTGGTTCTTCTATTTCTGTTTGTTCTCGTCTTTTTATGAGCTCAATATCATTAGCTAAATATGATTTTAAAAAATTTTCTACTTTCTCCGTACCAAGAATAGCCATTTGCTTTAAGGTAATTCTTAAATCCTCTGGCAGATTTGCTTCTTCTACAAGTCGCAGACGTGAATTAATCTGTTGGTAAATTCCAATCCTTGCTAAATTGTATCTTATAAACTGCCGTAATCTTATTGGCAATAAGGATACAATTTTTTTTACACATGCTTTCATTTTATTTATCGCTCTAAATTTCATATGTTATGCAAAACTATACTTTTTCTGTAGCCTTGTTGGACACAGTTTTCTGCTTTATTATTTTTTTATATTTTTTCCCAACAATTTTTTTATTGTTTTTTTAATACATATTCTTCACGCCAATGCTGGTTACTAAAATTGTAATTTATATCACCCACCATAAACCCCCGAAATTTTTTAATTTTGTCTAAAAATCAGAATCATTGCCTGAATAACACAACGCAGCCAGTGCAGTCAGATTTATTTAGAACAATCACCACTCTTCCCAATCTTTACCTTTAACCAATTCTGCAACAAAACCTTTTCCTGCTTATTTAACCCAACCCAGTACATCAAACAACCAATACTTACGATTGATGCAATGCAGGATACAGCTAACCTACTCCAATTATTAGAAAAGAAATTTTGCAGAAAAATAATAAAAATCGTAGAAATTATAGCTATAGTGAATATTGGTATAATTACTTCGCATAAAAATTTTTTAACAGGAAGCCTGATCATTTTCCCCCCCCAAAGAACCTCCCAAATAACTGCGAGTACCCTTAAACAAATTTTTATAATTAATACCCAAGCAGGATTAAACCCTATCCATAGAAGCAATAATGATAAAGGCAAATTTGCAAACATAAAGCAGCTCAAAACAAGCTGAAATTTTTTTATGTTTCCTGTCGCCTTTATTGAAACTGTTAGTGGATTAGCGATAGCACCAATTAACGAAAAAAGAAAAATTAACCTGATAAATTCAACAGTGTATTCAGGTACTTTAACCAGCCAGAGCCCTAACACGAAATCTGTATTTACATATAAGGGTAAAATAAAGAAAAGCAGTAAACAAAATGATATCTTTGAAGTACGGAATATAAGCTGCATGAAACTATCGTAATCCTTAGTAGCGTATAATTTAACTATTTGTGGGCTGGATGCAACTTGAAAATTTGTTAAAAATTGGTTTACCGCCGAGTTTACTTGTGTTGCAATTCCCATGGCGGCGTTTACAGTAACGCCATGAAAAATATTTAGTAATATGTTTATCCCTTGGTTTCTGCTTATATTTGCAAATCCACCAAAGGCACTCCAACCCGAAAAACCTAAAAGTTGCCTAAATAATTTTTTATCCCTACAGTGTCTAAAGTGTGCTATTTCGAATACTTTATTACAATATAACTTATATACCAGCAAAATAACGATTCCTATAATGCAAACAAGAAAAGCATAAACAATCAAGCTGTCAAACAAAATTATTGGTAATAATAAAGCAACACCCAACATCAATATTGCTTCAACAATGCTAAGCATTGCAAAAAAAGACATTTTTTCATAAGCAATAATAGTGGCTCTATAAGGAACTCGCAAAACACTAAGCACTGTTGCTGCAATAGAAAACTGATACACAATAAATGCGGCAGTTTGTCTCTCTTCTGGTATGTTAAGCCAGGTATTAAAAAACCAAAGACCAACGGTCTGCGCAAGGATGACAACCAGTACGGCAATCAGTGCATGGATGACTATACTGGCACTGTATACATTTTGTGCCTGCTCTGTATCATTTTGTCCCAAGGCAAAACTAAGAAAGCGCTGGCTTGCGCCTGTCATGGCACTATTCAGGAAGGTAAATAGTACAACTATCCCGCCCACAACGTTAAAAATGCCGTAATTCTCTACTCCTAAAATTTCAAGCTTAATCCTCACAGTGTAAAGGCTTACCAGCATAATCAGAATTTGCCGGAAGTAGAGCATGAGAGTGTTCTTGGCTATGCGGATGGTGTTTGAGGGCATATATTGTTTCAATCATTCTCTATAATTCATTAATTCATTGATGATTTAATCTGCATCGATATAGACTCCCAATTATTCGTGATCTTTCCTTTTGAAAAGTATTGTATACCATGTCTTTGCGGCAACAATATACCCTTTCATAGTCAAAAATTTATACATTTCCGTTTCTCTATATTCCATAAAATCCTTGTTTTTATTATAAAACCCCAGATCCTCTATTAGTAAAAGCTTTGGAGCGTATTTATCATAGTTTAATGATCTTAAAATTTTATACTCGTAGTCTTCAACATCTATAGTCAAAAAATCTATCTCTACACCTGGAGGTAGGTATTTTTTAAATATATTATCTAAAGTATCAACTCGTATTTTTATTATTTTCTTTGCTTCACGACCCCGCTGTTTTATCCATATCTTCAAAAAATGTGGAATCAAAAGTATTGCTGGTATCGTTTTCCCCCAAAAAATAATAATCCAAATTGCCTACTTCATCAGAAACTCCAATATTAAGATTTATATCCCTTTTCTTTATTCGATTGAAGGCTTTAATGGAATAAGGGTTCGGCTCTATATTTATTCCCCGCCACCCCCTCTCATAAAATGCTCTTGTAACAGAATGCCTTTTTGGGTGAAATGCTCCAATGTCAACATAAAACCCTGAGTTCCTGGATAAATATGGTTGCAAAATAATGTCTTCACCCTGTTTGCAGTTGTGACGCATTTGGGGAACAAAAAAACGATTTACTCCTTTTCGAAAAGATTCTCGAGGACCATATTGTTTGATTTTGTTGATAACATGTTTTATAGTCATAATCGTTACTCCTTTAAGTCCTATATCTCCAACAAAGTGAGAGATTTATTTTTGTGAAATTTATAAAAGTGGTTTTTAACGTCCATTTAAATCGCTTGGAATCAAATTCATCCAACTCCCCATTTTAAGATCAAATTCTTCTGGTTCAAATTTTCCAAACCCTGATGCAGGGAAAAATGTTAGTTCGCCAAAATAAATTTTATTATATATTAAATAAAAATCCACTCTTACTGTAGGATAGTCTTTTGATAAAATTTTTGCTACACTCAGCATAGCCTTCAAATTATCTGGTTTGCTTATTATTTTCTTTGGATCGGTAGGATATGTCATGGCAACAGGAATGTAATTCCAATCGGTGTCATATATATTTTTCTTGGGATTTGTAAAACGATCATAATTCACTTGTATGAGCTTAGGAACTCCATTAAAACAAAATACCTTATAATCTTTTAATTCCACACCTGATTCATCAGTCATAAATTTTTCCGCTATTATACGGGGCTTAATATTTTTGTAAGGCCACTCGCGACTTAAATAATAATATTTTTTTTTGAGCGCAACAGAAATTTTTTTCCTTGCTGTTTCAATATCAAAATTAGCCTTATTCTCGCATATTATAATACTTCCACAATCGTGCGTACACTTAAGAACAAATTGGTTTGGCAGTGTATCAAACGGTATATCATTGAATGAATTCCATACGCCATAACTCGGTATCAAATATTCCTCCCCTAATTTCTCAAGAATATATCTACGCACCTCATATTTATCAACTAACTGTGTATAAAATGGATTGCGATCATAAAGTTTTAGCCATTGTAGCTTTTCATTATATGTTCTTGGGTTTTTAAGATTCAATGGATATCCCATAAATACTCTAAAAACAACTTTCAAATACAACGAATCGGGTATCCAAGACAAAGCTTGTGCAAACGTATACCGATGGTTTTTATCTAAGTCATTGATCAAACATTTTATTGTTTTTAGCATTTTATGTTTCCAACTGTTGTTTCATATATGTTTTCAGGAATATTTGGAGTCAAATACCCAGGAGCAAGCTCCTGGGTATGTTTAAGCATCAAAGCCACGTTTTATGTAAACAGCTCCAGCTGATTGTCCTCAATGTATCTTTTCGTACTCCTCTGGATTGCGGCCTTGATTCCTTACGTATCTCGATACCATTTCTTCATCCCCATGTTCCTCGACTGTCCCTATATAATATCCCCACGTCCAGAATTAGCCTCCCCATAACGCCTTCTTCACTTCCGGGCACGATTCGAATATTTTCCTCGCCGTTAGGCTTTTTATTTTCTGCACGACACTCGCTGGACTATATGAT
>Ga0209755_10003078_pt1 | contig 21401 bp, 6 predicted proteins | sample TergutCo191P1_FD_187301 | JGI IMG/M metagenome (GOLD analysis project Ga0209755, IMG submission 187301) | Cornitermes sp. P1 segment gut microbial communities from Petit-Saut dam, French Guiana - Co191P1 (SPAdes) (version 2) | ecosystem: Host-associated > Arthropoda: Insects > Digestive system >... | reverse complement strand
CTTGTGTCGTTACCATAGATAACCCCGCCGCGCATATTGAACGTATTCCCGGTGCCGCCAACACGTACGCCACCGGCGGCATTTGCTTGACTTCCGGTATTGTTTGACTCATTACCGGAAATTGCCCCGCCGTGCATGTTTAATACAGCCGGATTGGCAGCGCCGGTAGCCGTAAGAATCACACCGCCGGCACTGGTGATTCCGCTTGCACGGTTATTCGATATGCGCCCCCGGATAATGTTCACGACCCCGCCGGCGGCAATATGCACGCCACCGGCTGTTGTGGCTCCGGTTGCGGTATTGCCGGATATTTCCCCGCCGTCCAGGATAAGCGTACCAACATTGGGATAAGTACCGGCAACACGCACACCGCCGCCGAGGCTGGCAGCCGTACCGGAGCTGGTATTACCCGTTATCCTTGATTCGTCGTTCAAGCGCAGGGTTCCACCGGCCTCCACTCGTACCAGGTTACTGTTGTTGTTAGCGTGGCCGACCAGCGCGACGTTTTCCAGCACCAAGATGGTGCCAGCAGCACCGGTGCCACCCACCGTAAAGAGGGCTCCGTTGCCGGCAAGGCTGATGCTGCGATCCACCCCGACACCGCGAAGAATGACAGTCCTACCGGCAGGCAACATGGCTTGGGTCGGAGTAAGGCTTTCGTTGGCGCTTATCTCTATAACAACATTCTCGTTCCCCTGCCCAAAAGCCCGATGCCAGGCAAGCCGTTTAAGGACGGTTTCCGTAGCCGGCGGCTCATTCGGGACAGTAAGAACGCCGTTTATTACCTCAACGGTAAAGTCGATATTGGCTAAAACGCCACCGGAAGCGGCTGGGATAAATTCGCCATCGTTGTCAAACGTGCCATACCACGCTCCCGTAGCCGCCGTGCCGCGTAACAATGCCGCGGAACCATTGTTCGACGCGTTCATAATATCCGCAGTCGCATCAATGCCGTAGATAACGCCGTCGCTAATGCGGAAGAAATTGGCAGAGCCAACATTCACGCCACCGGCCGCGTTTGCCACCGCAGTCGCCTCATTATCGGAGATTGTCCCGCCGCGCATATTAAATGTAGAGCCGGCTCCAGTACCACCAACACGTACACCACCGGCTATGTTTGGAGCGGCGCTGGCGGTACTTGCACTGTTACCGGAGATTGTCCCTCCGTACATGTTGAAAAACGCGTGTATAGCAGGAGCACCGTGAACCATCACGCCACCGGCACCAATGGCACCGGCAGTCGAGGTATTACCCGATATTTCCCCACCACGCATGTTAAATATCCCGCTTCCAGCAACACCGCCGACAACAATAACGCCGCCGGCACTCGTACTCGCACTCGTGCTATTACCAGATATTTCCCCGCTTAGCATTTCAAACGTACCACCGGCGGCAACATGCACGCCGCCGGCACTTGTCGCCGTTGCACCCGCGGTATTGCCAGATATTTCCCCACCGTCCAGGATAAACGTGCCGCCGGCATTCACGCGCACGCCGCCACCAAGATCCGCTGCTACAGTCGAGGTATTGTTGTTACCCGTAACCGCCGATCCCGCATGCATGAGCAGGGTGCCGCCGTCATTAACCCGCACCAAGTGGTTATTGTTGTTCGCATTACCGTTACCGCCAACTCTACGGCCCACCAATGTAACGTCTTCCAGCACCAAGGTCGTGCCGGGGTTCACGGTAAAGAGAACCCCATTGGCGGAAAGGGAGATGCTTCGGTTTCCCCCGACGCCAATGAAAGTGATGGTCCTGTTACCAACAGGAAGAAGGGCTTCGACAGGGGAAAGGGATTCGTTATCGTGTAGATAAAAAGTGATATCGTCATCCCCCACGTCAAAAGCCAGTAACCAAGCAAGCCGGTCAGCCAGCGGATCCGTGTCACCCAGCCGTGGCGGAATATCAAAAACGCCGCCGGTCACCGTTATGGTACGGTTGTTAGTGCCCAAACAACCGGTACTGCTAAAATGACCGGTACCGTCGAACGTTCCAAACTGGGTCGTCCCCAAATTCCCTAATGACGCACCGGCACCATCCCTAGTCGTGTTTCTAAGTTCGGCCGACACGGTGTCCTCGTTGCCGTGAACTGTCCCGCCGCTTATCCGGAAGGCCCCGCCGTTGGAAACAAACACCCCTCCGCCAAATTGCGCTATGTTACCAGAAATTGCCCCGCCGCGCATTTCAAACATGCCGCCGCTGCTCACACTTACGCCACCACCAGAGTCGGCGGTATTGTTGATATTGCCGGTGATAGTCGCACCATCGTTCATACGAAGGGTACCGCCAGTGCCTATTAGCACAAGGGGACTGGTATTTTGCGCCGCAACGAGTGGCCCGCTACGTCCCACCAGCGTGATGTCGTTCAGCACAAGGGTTACACCGGAAGGTATGTTAAAAAGGGGCCCTTGAGTGGGGGAAGCCGTCGCATTCGCTCTGTCAAGAAGGCCGACAGAACGCGTAACACCTGTAGCAGCACTGGTAAGAATGACGGTAAGATCGGTCATGCCGACAGGGAGCGTTGTAAGGTCGGGAGAAAAATTTTCATCGGCACTTATTTCAATGGTATAGGCATAGCCATCCCGCGCAAAAGACCGCACCCAGTCAAGCTGCAAGGCAAAGTTCCCGCTCCTTGCCTGAACAATCCTCTCGCCGTCCGCCACGTTAATGGTGAGATTGCTGGTACGCAAATTACCTCTCGGCACAAAATCACCCAATGACCCGGCGGTTCTGCCGTCAAACACACCCGTGAAACTTCCGAACTCGGCTGTGTTGCCAACGTGAAGCAATGACGCGGCGTTGTGGACGGCTATGTTCCGAAGGCTCGCATCATCATAGTCAACTCCGGGAATACGACCGCCGCTCATACGGAAAAACCCGCCAGAAGTAGGAGCCCCAGCGGTGAAGCCAGCGGGGGCAACCCACACGCCACCAGCCTGACCGGCATTATCAACCCCGGTACCAGTAACATCAATAATGTTGTCGGAAATTATTCCGCCAAGCATATAAAACCTGCCACCGTCTTCGACGCGTACACCGGCACCTATAAGCCCCGCCGGAGCGGTACCTGCAAGGGAATGGCCCGATATTTCCCCGCCGTTCAGAATAAACGTACCGCCACTGTTTACCCGTACGCCGCCGCCTTGGTTGGCAGCCGCAGCACCTTGGGCGGTGTTACCGGTAACACTTGCATCCGCATTGACGATCAAGGTGCCGCCGTTGTTTATTCGTACCAAGTGATTATTGTTGTGGTAATTTGCAGCGGTTGTAGCGTCACGCGGTCCACTGCGCCCTACCAAAGTAACGTTGTCCAATATCAGAGTAACGCCGGACTGTATTCTAAAGAGGTTCCCCTGAAAAGCGGCTCCTGTACCTGCTCCGGTTGGAAGCCTGACAATATCTCCCGTTCCCGCACCACGCAGAGTAATGGTCAGGTTTCTACCAGTGGGCAACATTTGGGGAGCATTTATATTTCCAATATTAGCAGCAGTTGCAGTATCGGCAGTGGTAGGAGTAAGAGTTTCGTCGCCGTTTATCCTGACAAGGTAGGAACCGCCATCCAACGCATTAAGCCGCAACCAACGGAGCCGCTCGGCAAGATTGGCCCCGGGTATGGCATAGAAAACCGCCACACTGTAATTGCCTATTTGCACGGTAACATAATCCTGCCCCGGCTCAATGCCGTCTATGTAGGAATCGTTCATAATCAGGTAGGGAATGGCGGCCACCACATTGCCCGGGCCGTCATAATTGCCGTCAAGAAAGGAATGTCTGGCTACGCCAATCAAAGCGGCGTCGACCAATATTTTTAGTCTTTCCAAGGTATGGGGGAAATATTCTGCAAGGGCGGCGGGGTAATGGTGGGCAAACCTGTTAACAATGTCCGCAAAGTTACCGGCAGTGACACCTTCTATGCCCAAAACGCCAAAGTGCCCATGGTTAACCGCCAAACCGCCAAAGGATGCGCCGTTCCATGCCCTCGCAATCTCGCCCAGCAACGAAGCGGGGAAATCAAGTACGGTAAAGTCGGGATCAAACAGGCTTATCATGTTTCGGTATACGTGCAGGATTTCGATTAGCTCCACAACTCCTTCATTGCTGCCATCGTACAACCTGAAAATTACAAGATACCGGTCCGCGGACAAAGTATGCGCACCGTATATCGCCCCGTCAACATTGTCAAATGATTCCGAATGCACAGGCACGGCAGGAAGAGGAACGGTGTAAAGAAAAATTTCCAGACCGGCGGAAACGATATTTCCGGGGACGGTTATGTCCCATTCGAACCTTCCTTCGCCTCCGGAAAGCGGCCTAAGAAAAATGTCGGCAGTATTGAATCCTTCACCCACCTGCAGTGCTTTATAAGTACCCGCAGCCACGGGAACGGGATATTCGTTCCCCTGCAAATACGCGGTTAACGTTAAGTCCCAGGTTCCCACGGGAACCTGGATCGTACCGTCGCCGTCCCAGTGTTCGTAATAAAAATCCAAGCCGGTATCGCTATAGTGGACGAACGCAAGCCTGAATGCGGCAAAGTCATAATATATCGGCGCACCCGGCAGAATCGTTCGCGCCAGGCCGGGCCTCGCAATCGTCAACGAAAGGGTACCGGTTCCCGTCGGTTCGTTTCCCACTACGGGCGGTTGAACCGGGTTTTGGCATCCTGACAGAGCCAACAAAAAACATGCTGCAAACAGCGCGGCAAACGGTTTTGCCTTTTGTCGTATGTGTATCATATCTCGTTCCTCCTTCAATTTACATCGTTACCGTAAAGGCAACGTGTCTGCTGTACGGCGACCCGTTCACTATTACTACCAGTGTTACGGAACGCGGCCCCAGCAGAGTACCAAGGTGTTCGCTTCTAAGCTCAAGGGTTGCCCCGGTGCCGATTTGGGCTCCGCCAAAATACCATCTGATGTCGTCGTCGCCGACACCGTCAGGAACATTGCTCAAGGTAATATTCCCCCCGGTCAGAATGCTGATCGAGCCTATGTCGATGTCTTCCGCGTCAGGCGCAAGGCCATAGAAATTCGCCCAGTCGATACTTATGTCCAGGCCTGGTTCAACGTGTACCGTGAGATGTATTGGGTTGGATTCCAGAGCGGTGCCAGCAGCCGTGGCCGTAATGGTTACCTGCGTGCCGTGGGCAAGTTCCCCGGAAACAGTAAACGCGTTGTCTGTGAAGCTCCCGGCGTTGTCAGGGTAAACGCCCCACGTTACCGCCTGGGGTGCCCCTGCGGGCAGCACGTTCACGGTAAACTGAAGCGGTACGCCTCTGGTTACTGTTGTCGTGTTGGCGGGATATGTCGCAACGGTAACACCGGTAGGTACCACGTTTACCGTAAGTTCGATCGAGTTGGATTCATGACTGGTACCAGTAGCCGTGGCCATAACGGTTACCTGTGTGCCATGGACAAGCGTATCGGAAACCGTAAACTGGTTGGCGTCGTTGAAACTACCGGCGGTGGGAGGGTAAACGTCCCACGTTACCTCTTGGGATACCCCCGAAGGCAACACTTCCGCAGTAAACTGCAACGGGACACCCCTGGTTACGGTTGTCGTGTCTACCGGATACGTCGCTATGTTAACGCCTGTTATTCCAACGTTTACCGTAAGTTCGATCGGGTTGGATTCATGACTGGTACCGGTAACCGTGGCCGTAACGGTTACCTGTGTGCCATGGACAAGCGTATCGGAAACCGTAAACTGGTTGGCGTCGTTGAAACTACCAGCGGAGGGAGGGTAAACGTCCCACGTAACCGCCTGGGGTGCCCCCGTGGGCTGTACGTTCACGGTAAACTGAAGCGGTACGCCCCTGGTTACCGTTGCCGTGTTGACGGGATATGTCGCAATCGCAACGCCCGTAGGTATGACGTTTACCGTCAGCGTTATTGGGGGGGACGTCACTCCGGTACCGGCCGCCGTAGCCGTAACGATTACAGTCTCATTGTGCGCAACAGCGGAAGAAACCGTGAACTCGTTGGCGTCGTTGAAACTCCCCGCATTGGCCGGAGTAACATTCCACGTAACCGCCTGGGGTGCCCCCGCGGGCAGCACTTCCGCGGTAAACCGCAACGGGGCATCCCCCCTTGTTACCGTTGTCGTGCCTGCCGGATCCGTCGCTATAACAACGGATTCGACCACGGGTATTACGGGCGGCGGGGTGGAATCGGGGCATCCCGTTATCGAAAGCCCAACCGCCACAATCAGCGTGGCAATTAAGATGGGAATCCGTGCCTGTCTGCGACAGGTTTGGTCGGGATTCCCGAAAAGTCCGTGCTTGTTTTTCATCGCGATCTCCTTTGCTCCTTTCAACTTTATTCAAAACCACCGGCCATCCAAGCCGCTTGAACCAAGCGGCGAAACGGCCAAACGGTGCTTTTCCCAAACTAGTCTGTTACCGTGCTTATCCGGACGGGTGCGCTGCGATTGGTTGTAGTACCGTCGCCAAGCTGGCCCTGCCCGTTCCTACCCCAGGCCCAAAGAGAACCGTCCGTTCTTATGCCTACGGTGTATTCACGGCCCGCGGACACGGATACCCATACCGAACCGCGCAGTACCTGGGCGGGAATCAAGGTAGCGCCCGTCGTTACCCCAAGACCGGTCCGGCCATACCTATTGCTACCCCAAGTCCAAAGCGAACCGTTCGCTTGAATGGCCGCGGTGTGTTCCGCCGTTGCGGACACGTCGATCCATGTCGTTCCGGGTTGCACCTGCATGGGGGTAGCGGTATATTCCACCGCTACCCCAAGGCGACCATATTCATTGCAGCCCCAAGTCCAAAGCGTACCGTCATCTCTAATGCCCATGGTGTGCACGCTGCCAGCGGACACGTATCTCCATGTCGTGCCGGGCTGTATTTGAACGGGGGTGTTGCGGTGAATAGTCGTGCCGTCGCCAAGCTGGCCGTGCGAATTGGCTCCCCAGGCCCAGAGCGTACCGTCATCCCTAATGCCCATCGTGTGCAGCGCGCCCGCAGACACGGATCGCCATCTCGTGCCGGGCTGTATTTGAACGGGGGTACAGCTGTCTATGGGTGCATAGAACCCGCCCTGTTCGGGGGAACCTGGATCGAAGTACCGAAACTCCACCGCGCCGGTGCCAAGCTGGCCGCCGGGCCAGTTGCTGCCCCAGGCCCAGAGCGTACCGTCCGTTCTAACGGCAACGGTGTGAACCACGCCTGCGGACACGGATTTCCACGTCGTGCCGGGCTGTAGCCGGGAGGGGGTGTTGCTGTTTTCGAACACATAAAACCCGCCATATTCGGGGAAATCCGGATCGAAGTAATGGAACTTCGCCGCGCCGTCGCCAAGCTGACCATGCCCGTTAGCGCCCCAAATCCAAAGCGTGCCGTCTTCCCCGATAGCAGCGGTGTGAATATCGCCCGCGGACACGTATTTCCACCTCGCGCCGGGTTTTACCTCAAAAGGGGTACTGCGGTCGTTGGCATCGGAAAAGCCGCCATCGCCTCCGCCAATCTGCCCCCACAGGGCGGAAACGGATCCCCGTGGCGCCGGCTGTATTTCGGGGGCAACGTTACCGCCGGAAAAACCGCCGCCGGTGCCGTCGCCAAGCTGACCCCACAAATTGGAGCCCCAGGCCCATAACGTGCCGTCCGTTCTGAGAATCACGGTATGGTTTCCTCCGGCGGAGGGCACCCTAAACGAATCAATCGGGGAGACGGAACGCGTTTCGTACAGCCTGCACCGGAGACAGGTCATCGTTTCCACGCCGTATCCGGTCGCGGTGGGCGGGGTTGTCGTTACCCACTCACCCCAGTAGTGATCGTCGCTGTAGCAGTCGTGCGTGGGTTGAATGGGGCGTGTTTCGCTCGCCCCGCAATATCGACAGCTTTTTGTTTCCTCGCCGTATTCAACCGCGCCGGGAGCGTTCGTTACCGTCCAGGCACCCCAACTGCATCCGTCACTGTAGCAGTCCGGTCCGGACGCAACGCCACCGCAACCCGTCACAATAAGCGCGGCTACCGCAACAAAGACGACAAAAACCAATACTTTGAACCTGTCCATAAAAAAGCCTTCCTCACACCGGCGGCGTACAAACGCACACCGCCAACGTTGTATGTTACGGTCGTATCAACGCACCGTTCTCCACCTCTATCGTACGTTCCTCGTTGAGCAAATCACCGACCCTGGCAAAAACGCCGGCACCGTTAAACGTGCCGAACTGAGCCCCGGTAGCCGCCGTGGTACGGAACAAAGCATGAGGACCGGTGGTGGCGTAGTTCGCAAACGCGCCTTCGCCGCTACCGTGGATAATCCCGTCGCTTATGCGGAAAATACCGCCGCCCAAAACGTTCACGCCGCCGCTGGCGTTGGTTGCGGTTGAATACGCACGGTTACCCGAGATTGTACCGCCGCGCATGTTGAAGATCGGGGTGGTACCGTCAGAACTGGCGTTCACGCGCACGCCGCCGGCGGTTTGCGTTGCCAACGCGGTTGCGCTGTTGCCGGAAATCGTTCCGCCGTGCATGTTAAACACCCCGGCAACGCGGCGCGGGGAGTTGCTGTCAAAGGCAACAAACACGCCGCCGGCACTGTTGTTTCCGTGCGCAACGTTACCCGATATTTCCCCGCCGCGCATGTTAAATGTCCCCATAGCGGCAACAAGCACGCCGGCTCCGTTTTGGGGCGCGGTCGCAATCGTGCTGTTTCCGGAAATTATTCCGCCGTACATGTTAAAAGTACCCGTGTGAACGGTGCCGTCGATAAAAGTACCGGCAACACGCACACCGCCGGCACCAAAACCCGTGGTGTTGGGCCCCGCCGTTCCGCCCTCGTTATCCGATATTTCCCCGCCATGCATTGTAAACGTTCCGCTAGTAATATGTACGCCGGCACCGCCAAACTGTGCCCCGGTTGTGACGTTACCCGATATTTCCCCGCCGTACATGTAAAACGTGCCGTCATTGGTAATATGCACGGCACCGCCTCCGGCCCACCAAGCGGGAAGACCGGGAACAAGGGAGTTGGTGTTACCCGTAATTTTTGATCCGGCGTTCATGCGCAGGGTTCCGCCGTTGACTCGCACCAGAGGACCATGGTTGTTCGCGGCATGAGTGGTCGAATTGCGGCCCGTCAGCGTAATATTATCCAGAATCAAGGTAGTGCCGTAAAGTACCGCAAAGAGACTTCCGTCATCGAAACGGCTCCCGTCAACTTCGGAAAGTCCGATACTCCCCCCCCCAGTAACGGTGATTGTCCTGCCGGCGGGCAACACCGCCTGGGCCGGAGAAAGGGTTTCGTCGTTCTCTATGGAAAGAGTAACGTCGGCGGTCTGTCCAAAAGCCCGCAACCAGTCAAGCCTTTCCGCAAGGGTCGCCGTTACCGGCGGCTCACCGGGCATGTTGGTGAAAATACCGTTTGACACCGTTATGGTGGCGTTGTTGGTGCCTAAATCGTAATGCCAAGTAAAGAGGTCGGCAAGGAACCAGGTACCGGACTGAGCCGTACCCTGGTTTTTCAGCGACGCGCCAAGCCCGCCCCTGGCCCTGTTTGCATTCGCGTCATTATTGCCGTAAACAGTTCCGTCGGTCATGCGAAAGATTCCGCCATTGACAACAAACACGCCGCCGCCGAATTGACTTTCGTTGTCGTAAATTGCCCCGCCGAGCATGTCGAACGTGCCGCCGGATTCAACGCGAACGCCGCCGCCGTTGCCAAGATCGGTGGTGGAGGTAGTGGCGTTACCCGTTATGGTTCCGCCGTCCAGAATAAGCGTACCGCCGGAAGCAACGTTCACCCCGCCGCCGCCGTTGGCACTCCAGCCAGAGTTCGTGTTGCCGGTAATCCTTGAACCGTCGTTCATTCGCAGGGTTCCGCCGTCGTTTATTCGTACCAGATGGGAGTTGTTTCCGGCGCGCCCCGTCAGCGTAACATTGTTACCCAGCACCAGGGTAACGCCGGAAGGCACCCTAAAAAGGTTTCCGTTGGCGGAAAGGTTGACGCTACTTGGCACGCCGCCTTCAATGACTACGGTAACGTTTCTGCCGGTGGGCAGTAACTGGTTGGGACCGGCGTCGGCGGAGGTTGGGGCAAGAGTTTCGTTGCCGCTCAACGTTATGACGTATCGGTAATCCGGATCCGTATGCTCCGCAATATCCAGAGCAAATTCCCGCAGCCAGGTAAGCTGCGTGGCGATATTCCCCCCCCTGACCGGAGTTTGAAACACGCCGTGTCCGGCTACATGCACATCGAGACTACTGGTGCGCAAATCCCCCCCCCTGACAAAATTGCCCAAAGAGTTTAGAGGATCGACCAGATAGAACGGGCTTAGGGTGCCGTACTGGGCTACGCCACCGCCAACGACGTACAACGCGGCACCGTTGTTGGAGGCCGCGTTTTCGAAGCCCGGAGCCGCGTCAACACCGTGAACGGTACCGGTGCTCATGCGGAAGGTACCGCCTGCGGCTACCCACACGCCGCCGCCGTTGGAAGTGGAACCGGCTGCGGTTATTCTGTTGTTGGAAATTGTCCCGCCAAGCATGTAAAAAGCGCCGCCGGATTCAACCCGAACCCCGGCGCCGTTAAGCGACGTTCCGCTGCCACTGGTGGCGTTATTGGTTATTTCCCCGCCAGTCATTACAAACGTACCGCCGCCGTTCACCCACACCCCGGCACCCGCGGCATTCTGGGCTTGAGTGGAAGTGACCGTATTGTCCCTTATCCTTGAGCCCTCGGTCATGACAAAGGCGGCGCCGCTGCCTACCCGTACCAGGGCGTTCCGGTTCCACGGGCGTCCCCGCAATTCCACGTTGCTGCCAAGTATCAAAGTAACGCCGGAAGGCACGGTAAAGAGGGTTCCCTCGTTATTGGGGATAGCCCCCGCAGGAAGCATTATATGACGCATCACCGTGTCCGGATTGTTGATGAAGATGGTAACATTGCTTCTGCCTGAGGGCAGTCTCGATTGCGGAAACGGGACATGCGGAAGGTATTCATTGTCGTACAGATAAAGATGGTACTCCCCACCGTCCGCGGCAACCTCCAGCAGCCAGTCAAGCTGTTCCAGCAATGTCCCGTCTGGACGTACAACCATGCCCTGGAAAACACCGCCTTCCACCGTTATGGTGGTGTTGGTAATACGGAACGTCCCCCCCTCGTCAAACACGCCCAACGAGTCAACGGTAGTACCGTCAAAGTCGTCCAAAGAATCGAAAATGCCGTACCAGGCCGTACCCGCGCCGCTGTTCAACGACGCGCCAAAACCGCCGGACGTGTTTCTGCGCTCGGAGTCCACCGCCGAACCGCCGCCGTAAATTGTACCGCCGTTTATCCGGAAGAGACCGGGATTCGCGCCGCCGGCAACAAACACGCCGCCGCCGTTTCTTGCCGCGTGGTTGCCGTAGATTTCCCCGCCAAGCATGACAAACGTACCGCCGAAATGAACGCGCACGCCGCCGCCGTGGCCTCCGTACATTGAGGCGTTGGTGGCGCGATTACCCGCTATTACCCCGCCGTTCAGAATAAACGTACCGCCGTTGTTAACGAACACGCCGCCACCGCCGTTGATCTCGTTAAGACTGTTGTTGAAGTTACCGGTAACCCGCGATCCTGCGTTCATGATCAGGGTACCGCCGTTGTTTACCCGCACCAGATGATTAACATTGTCGCTCCGCCCCCGCAGCGTAATATTGCTGTCCAGTATCAGGGTAACGCCGTCAGGTACCCTAAAGACATTTCCCGAACCGGAAATGCCGATTGCGCTTGGCGCGGTACCAACAATGGTTACGATAAGTTCCCTGCCGACGGGCAACGCCTGGCCGGATCCAATATCCGTTGCAGTCGGGGCAATGGTCTGATCGCCGCTCACCACGATGTTGTAGCTGTTGGAGGATCCGTCCCGTCCGGAAAAAGTCCGCAGCCAGGCAAGCTGCATGGCAAGGTATCCCGCCATGTCTTCCAACTCCGGAATCACCATGGTCGATACACCGCCTTCGAAGATAACGCGCAGGGTAAGGTCCGTATTGGGCAAAACCCCGGACACGCCATACCTAGACATCGCGGCGGCGCCGGTGGTGCGTAACGTCGCAAAACTGGAATTCGCGACGTTTCCATTGTCATAATCTATGCCGTAAACAGCCCCGCCGTGCATGGTAAAGGCACCCAGGTTTTCCACCCCGGCGCCATTAGACGCGGTATTGCCTGAAATTCCACCGCCGTGCATGTTGAAGACCGCCCCGCTTTCATTAAGCACGCCGCCGCCATTCCCGCTTGCCTCGTTGCCGGAGATTGCGCCATTGTGCATGCTGAAAACGCTCTCACTCATATTTAGCACGCCGCCGCCCACCGCGTTATGGGGGGTTTCGGCATTGTGGGACACGGCGATATTGTCAAAGATTACCCCGCCGTGCATTATAAAATTGGCGGCGTTTACCACCCCGCCGCCTTGCCCGGCTTCATTCTCAAAGATGTACCCGCCCCACATGGTGAAAGTACCTGAATTTGCCACGCCGCCGCCCACCGCATTCTGAGGATGAAAGGCAAGGGCGGAATTGTCAAAGATTCTTCCACCGTGCATATTAAAAACGCCGAAACTGTTGTGCACGCCGCCGCCGGTGTTGGTTGCAAGCATGCTGGCGGTGGCATTGTCAAAAATGTCCCCTCCACGCATGTTGAAGGAGCCCCGGTTAAACACCCCGGCGCCATGCCCAACGGCGAGGTGCCCAGAAATTTCCCCGTAGTACATGTCAAACGTCCCGCCTACGGCAACGTGTACGCCGCCGCCCTGGTTCGCAAGATTGGCGGCGGGGGTGGGGTTAATATTGCCCACAATTCTTGACCCTTCGCCCATAATCAGGGTTGCCCCATTTTCCACCCGTACCAGGGCGTTGTTGTTGCCGGAACCGGAGGGCATACCATGCAGGGTAAAACCTTCAAGCGTGAGGGTAACCCCGCCGCCCACCGTAAACATGGAACCAGGGCCGTCAAGATACAAAACAACGTCCGGCATGTTGCTTCTAAGTACTATATCGACCGGCGTCCCGTCAAAAGACAGTTCCCTGGGACCAATGTGTTCACTGCCGTACAGGTAAAACACAGCGGGCTCGTCGCCCAGGTTGTCGCAATCGGCCAAAGCGTTAAGCCTGGTAACAATGCCTTCCACCGTTATTGTTACGGTTTTCCAGGTAGGAGTATCGCCGCTTCCCAGCGCGGTTACGCGGATTCTAGCCTCTCCGTCGGCGATTCCGGTTACAACAACGTTGCCCCCCGTCAACATGGGGAACCTGGACGAAGGCTCCCTGGTAAGGTTTATTATATCGCCGGCGGCATCGTCATAGAGTTCCCACAGCACTGTCTGAACCAACGCGCCCTCCGTAACCCTTGGAACAAGGGTGCGCGAATCGCCCAGAGACAAGGTATACCGGGTTAGTTCCGCACCGCCAATGGAAACTTCCAAATCCGGCGCCGGTCTTGTCGGCCCGTCATAGCCCGGCGTTCCGGCGGGAGGCCCCTGCTCGCCCTGCGGCCCCATCGGAGCCTGGCAGCCGGCAAACGTGAATCCGATCATCGCGGCAATGGCGATAAACATTTTGAATGTCGTTTTCATAAAATCCCCTTTTGCGACCGCGTCGATTTTACCGGCGCGGAAGCGGTTTACTGCTGGTCGATTTAGTTTACGAAACTGCCGTTTTCCACCCTTATGGTGCTGTTGAAAACCGAGTCTCTCAAAAGCGTTCCGGGAGGAGTGGCTACAGTGCCATCCTCGTTCAGTTCAACGACCCAGGATTGCGCGCGAAGGGTATCCGTGTACAATGCCGCCCCGGGAAGACCGATGTTCCTAAGCGAAAGTTCGGCATCGTTGCCGTAAATATCCCCGCCGCCTATGCGGAAAATACCGCCGAAGTAATTTTTTACCCCGCCGCCGTTTGAGTGCGCGTTATTACCGGAAATTACCCCGCCGTGCATGGAAAAGATACCGGCGCCCTGATTAAAAACTCCGCCGCCAAAACCAAAACCGCTGTCTCCGGCAACGTTGCCGGAAATTTCCCCGTCATGCATACGGAAAACGCCATTGATAAAATTGGTCACTCCGCCTCCGTCCCAGTTGGCGACGTTGCCGGAGACTGCCCCGCCGTGCATGTCGAAAAAAGCCGGAAGGGTGGACGTACCGGCATTAAACACGCCGCCGCCACGGTAACCATCCACAAGAACCGGCACGGTAGCCCAACTGGCGTAATTGCCGGAGATTGTTCCGTCGTACATACGGAAAATACCCAGGTTTCGCACACCGCCGCCGTTTGCGCGTGCGGTATTCTCGAATATCCCGCCGCCGCGCATCTCGAATCTGCCGACACCGGCCACGCGAACGCCGCCGCCATCCGCATTCGCGGTGTTCCCGAATATCTCACCGCCGCGCATGTAAAACCTGCCGCCGGCCACGTTCACGCCACCGCCCTGGTGTGCGGTGTTCCCGAAGATTTCGCCATCGAATACCTCGAAAACGGAACCGGCCGCATTGTGCACGCCACCGCCGCCGTCAATAGCGGACGGGCTGGTAGTGGTATTTCCATGGATTTCACCGCCGCGCATCTCGAAACGGGCGGAATTCCGTACGCCGCCGCCCTGGGATACGGCGGTATTGTCGTAGATTGTTCCGGCGTACATCACAAAAACGGAATTGATCGAATTGCTCAATCCGCCGCCCCAGCTATTGGCGGTATTGCGGGCAATTGTACCGCCGCGCATGGTAAAAACGCCGCCTTGATTAAACACGCCGCCGCCCTGAACGGCAGCGTTATTTCCGGAAATTTCCCCGCCGCGCATGTATAACGTACCGCCGGCAGCCACGCGAACGCCGCCGCCGGAATTAACGCCGGAGGCGGTATTATTGTTATTCAGAATCCTTGACCCCGCGTCCATTTCCAGGGTTCCCCCGCTGTTTACTACAACCAAGGCGCTGTTGTTGGGGCCCGCCATCCCATTCAGGGCAACGTTTTCCAGCACCAGGGTAACGCCCCTGCCCACCGTAAACATGGCACCGGAACTGTGAAGATACAGAGCGTGGCCCGCCGTGCCGCGCAGGACAATCCTAACTTCGTCTCCGTCGTCCAAACCAAAACACAGCATCTGGGGCCTAACCAAATCCACGCCAACCACCGTCGGAATTTCGAAAGGCTCCCCGGGCAGTTGACCCATGCCAAACAGCTCGTCGATTCGATTAACGACACTTTCCACCGTTACGGCAACGGTACTCCTGGTTTCGGTGCCGTCGCCGCCCAGCGCGATAACGCGTATATTCGCCTTTCCGCCGGACCGCGCAAATATTTCCACGGAGTCCCCGGTTAAACTGGAGGACCCGGATTCCAAACCTGGTCTGCGAAGGCTTACAACCTCACCGGAAACGTCGTCATAGAGTTCCCAATGTATCGTCTGAACTATAGCGTGCGCCGGATATACCGCTGCGGTAAGGATCTCCGGAACACCGTAACGCAAGGTAATCTCGGTTCTCTCAAGGGACACGTTGATTACCTGCGCCGGAATCGCGGGCCTTGTCTCACCAAGCTCGCCGGGCGGCCCCACCGGGCCTTCACAAGCGGCAAACGTTAATACGACCGCCGCGGTTAGGACGACAATCAATTTAGATGTTTTTTTCACAACAAGCTCCTTCATCGTTGCCTGCCTACCCGGACGGGCAACACAGTTATTTAATTCGCCCCCAACCAATCTTACCGGCACCGGGGCGAGCACTGGTTTAACGCCCTTTAACGAAAATCGTTAAAACCCTCGCGGGGCATGCGCCCGGAACGTTCCATGCCCCCGGAAGCATCCAAATGAACAGGCCCGGCACCGGTGGCAACCGGCCTTATCAACTCGCCGTCTGCCACCTCTATGGTAGCGTTGTTGGCAACAGTATCGGTTAAATCAGCCCCCGTAAAATCACCGTTGTCGAACGTTCCGTACCGGGCGGCCGCACGCAAAGGTCCCGTTATCAATACCGCGCCAATGGGGTTATCGTGGTCGTCAGTGGCAGTGGCAGTGTTTTTCAACGCTTCCTCCGCATCGATACCATGAATAATTCCGTCACTTATCCGGAAGGTGCCGTTCCAATTATCCACACCGCCGCCAAACACGGCCGTGTTGCCAGAGATTTCCCCGCCACGCATGTTGAAGGTACCGTTCCAATTACACACTCCACCACCGCCCGAATCGACAGCACCGGATACGGTATTATTCGAGATCCCCCCGGCGAACATGGTGAATGCAGCTCTGTTTGCCACACCGCCTCCAAACACGGCGGTATTGCCGGAAATTACCGCGCCATCATGCATATAGAAAACGCCCCGCAAGTTGTTCACGCCGCCGCCTTCTGCGTTTGCGGTATTGTTGAGAATTGACCCGCCGTTCATGGTGAAGGTATCCAAAGTGGTAACCCCACCGCCATTGGACGTGGAGGTATTGAAGGAAATTACCCCGGCGTCCATGGTAAACGTGCTTGGATTGGCCGTGGTACCAAACTCAAGCACCCCGCCACCATTTGCCGACGTATTGCGGTAGATTGTCCCGCCGCGCATATGGAAGGTGCCTCCCTCCCAGTTGGCCACACCGCCGCCACCGCCGGACGCGGCAGGAGCGGTAACAACATTGCGGCTTATATCCCCGTTCTCCAAATTGAAGGTGCCTTGGTTAAACACACCACCCCCGATTGAAGAAGTATTGTTGGAGATTACCCCGGCTTCCATGGTAAACGTTCCGTCGGCACCCACGCGCACGCCACCGCCATGACGTCCCTCATTTGCGACGGTAGGGGGGAGGGTGTTGATATTGCCGGTTATTTTCGAGTCCGTACCCATTTCCAGATAGCCCCCGTTCACCACCACCAGGGCGCTTGTGTTCGCGGCCATACCCTCCAGAATAATGTTACCCAAGTTTAGGGTAACCCCGGGGCCAACGGTAAACATGGCACCCGGAGCGTTAAGGCGCAGGATGTCGGCGTTGTCCTGCCCGCTTGCCAGAGTTACCGTAACCGGCCTTCCGTCAAAACACAGCAACTGGGGTCTGATCGGCTCGTCGGCAATCACCGTATAGATGGTAAACTCCGCAGGAGCGCCATCCTCCAGTTCGGCAATCCGTCTGGGCAGATCGGCAATTCGCTGGCCAACGTCGTCCACCCTCACCGTAATGATATTGCGAACCGGACGGTAGACGCCGTGTTCCGGATCGTAAACACCGGCGCCGCTACCCAACGCGGTTATCAGTATTCTTGCTTCACCTCCAGCAAGTCCGGTAACCACAATGGAGTTTCCGCTTAACAACGGGAAGCCCCCGGATACGGCACCGGGTCGGTTCTCCACAAGGCTTATCAAGTCATTGGAGGGAACATCATATAGTTCCCAGATCAGCGTCGGGAGTGTCGCGGGAATCGTGTCGTCGAACGGCACCGCCACCGCCGTAATGACGGCACCCCTGCCACGAAGCAAGACAAACTCGATATCACCCTCATCCATAGTTACGTACCCGGACCCGTCTACATATATGTCGATGATATCCATATCGACCACCAGGTTCGGTTCCTGTGGCCCCACGGGTCCCCGTATTCCCGCCGGCCCTTCGCAGCCGGCGAACATGAATCCCACTGCCGCAAAAACGGCGGCAACCGTGAAAATCCTGAAAACACTTTTCATACAAACTCCTTCTATCTGCGCGGCAACGGCATAAACATCCGCTGCTGCTTATTCTGCTCGAACGCCCTTCTTAACGACGGCACGTCAAGCCTTTCCGTCAACGTCAGCTTTTCGACGGAGAACGTAAACTGTTCCGCAGACGGCGTAAACCCTTCGGGCAATGTCCGTGTTTGGGGCAACGCCGGCCCTTCCGTCAGCACCCGAGGCAACGCCAACCCTTCCGGCGACATCCACCCGAAACGCTTCATGTTTCCGGTAGCAGCAAAAGAAAGAAGCCCGGCTTCCGTGGCTACCGGCCTTATCAGCGCTCCGCCTTCCACCTCTATGGTATGGGCGGTGGAAGACGGCAAATTACCCAGAGAGGTAAAAACGCCGTTGAACGTGCCGTGTTGGGCCACATACTCGAACGTTTCCCCATCAATAACCAGGTCGGCATTGACCAATACCGCAAACCTGGGGGCAACGTTTCCAAGTCCCGCTTCAGCCCCGTCGCCATAGATAGTTCCATTGCTAATGCGGAATATACCCCCTAAATTTTCCACACCGCCGCCGCCATCGTTATGACGCGCGGTATTGCCGAAAATTCTTCCGCCTTCCATATTGAAAGTACCCAAATTTTCCACGCCGCCGCCCCACTGGGCTTCATTGCCGGAGATTTCCACGTTACCGCGCATATTGAAGACACCAAAATTTTCCACACCGCCGCCGGCGCTTGCGGCAACGTTGCCGTTAATTGCCCCGCCATGTATGTTGAAAAAGCCTCTGTTTTCAACACCGCCGCCAAGAACAGATATGTTTCTCCCGACGACCACATCTTCCCCGTTTATCGTCTCTATTCTTCGTTCGCCTATCGCTCCGCCATGCATGTTGAAAGTTCCCAAATTGGACACCCCCCCTCCCATGTTGAGTGAAGCGCCGGTGCCGGTAATCCCCAACAAAGCGTGATTGTCCAAAATCCTTCCACCGTGCATGGTAAACGTCCCGGTGTTTACGCGTACGCCGCCACCCTGGTGGGCATCGTTACCGGAGATTTCCCCATTGTGCATGGTAAAGAGGTTCAAACTGGACACCCCGCCACCAAACGCGGCTATATTGCCGGTGATTTCCCCGCCGCGCATGGTAAAAGTACCGCCGGCATTGTTGTTAACACCGCCGCCATGCGAAAGAGCCATGTTGCGGAGAATTTCCCCGGCGTACATGTTGAAGGCACCACTGCCGACGTTTATAACACCGCCGCCAAAAGTCTGAGCCCCATTGTCGAAAATTTCCCCGCCGCGCATGGTAAAGGTGCCGCCATCCCAGTTTGCTACGCCGCCGCCGTTACCCTGACCGCCGGCCGGATTTTCAGCGAAGTTTCCGGAAATTTCCCCGCCTTCCAAATTGAAGGCGCCTTCGTTAAACACCCCGCCACCTGCGCCGCCCTGGGAAAAAGTTATATTGCGTACGAGTGCCCCGCTTCCCATGGTAAAGGCGCCGGCATTAAACACTCCGCCGCCAGCGCTGAGAGAGAAATTCTCGAAAATTTCCACGTCATTTTGCATGGTAAAGGTGCCGGCATTAAACACTCCGCCGCCTATTTGCGCAAAATTGAAAGCGATTTCCCCGCCTTCCATGGCAAACGTACCGCCTGACTCAATCGCGACGCCGCCGCCCTGGGTAGCAAAATTATCGAAAATTGCCCCGCCGCGCATGGTAAACGTGCTTGGATTGGTCACGGTGCCACCAACAAGCACCCCGCTACCCATTGGAGCGTCGTTGCCGGAAATTTCCCCGTCCACCATAACAAATCTACCGCCGGCGTTTACACGTACACCGCCGCCCTGACTGGCCATAAGCAGGGAGGTATTGTTGTTACCCTCAATTACCGACCCGGCACGCATTTCCAAAGTACCCCTATTACCCACTACCACCAAGGCGTTTGTGTTGGGAGTATCCATACCCCGCAACGTAACGTCCTCCAGTATCAGGGTAACCCCGTTGCCCACCGTAAACATGGTACCCGGGCGGCCAAGGTACAGGACATCGCCCGGCGTGCCGCTCCTGAGAGTGATTGTGATAGTGCCGCCAAACGTCAAAGATTGAAGCGCAATCTCCTCGGCGGCAATTGCCGTGGTAACAATCGCCGTCGCAGGCAGCGGAGTCTCCATGTGCAAGGCTGCAATCTGCTCCGCAACGAGCGGTTTACGTTCCACCGTGGCGGTCGGCTCACTGGCTACATACCCCGAACGCCCTTCACGGGTAACGACAACCCTGACAGTCCATCCCACATCATCGGAACTCAATACATATGTGGAACCGGTCGCACCAAAAATCGGAATGAAACCGGAGCCGGCTCCCCGTTGCCACTGAAAGGCGATTGCTCCACCGGCACCCAAAGCCTCGGTATCCGCCGTCAGCACCTGCCCCACCTGGGGGATGTAATACTGCACGGCTACCGTTCCCCCCAACAACTCATGGTCAGGGCTGGTTATGGAAACGGTCGGGCCGCCGATTGCATAGCCGTAATACCCCTCGCTGGTGACAATCACCCTTACGGTTCGGTTTAGATCGCCGGCACGCACAACATAGTTTTCACCGGTCACGCCAAGGATTCCCTCAAAGTCGGGATATGTTCCTACCTCCCACAGGAAGGAAAGCGTTCCGGTGCCGCCCAAATCGGCAACGTTGGCCGTCAGCTCCTGTCCAACCTGGGCGGTTCCGTCCAAGGTTACGGTTCCGGTCAGGCCGGGTACCACAACAAGATCGAAGGGGGCGGAAACTCGCCCATGTACCCTTACGATCAGCGAATAAACGGCTCCCTCGGGCCTGTTGACCGAAAAACTTAGCGGGGTAGCCATACCCGGAGTCCCTACAGTACTTCGGTTTACCGTAATTCCGGGCGGCAAAGCATCCCCACTCGCCAAGGTAACGTCAACATACGGCCCCGGAATATCCACCGGAAAAATACCCGGAACCAGCGCAACCCCGATTGTTATAAGGTAGTTTAGGGTTGCGGTAAATCCGGAAACGGCCGTCCCCGGATTTACCGGATCGGGAACAACATTTACCGATACAACCGGACTAATGGAGTCCACACTCAGAGTAAAGTAGGCGTATTCCCCATGCACACTTACCCGCAACGGGTAAGTGCCGGCGTTAAGCCCATCGACCGTAAAACTGAGCGGGAACGCCACACCGGGACCTGTTATTGTATACCAATTCACCGTAATTCCGGGCAGCAGCGCATTCCCATTCGCCATGGTAATTTCAACATACGGTCCCGGGAAATTTACGGGAAAGACACCGTCGCCAACAACTGTAATGCGATAATGTATGGTTCCCTCTTCCCCTTCGAAAACAACCCCGGGGTCGGGGAGAGCAAGAACAACCTCCACCGACGTGACAACCGGGTCTAAACGGGTGCCATTGGCAGGGCTTGGGCAACCAGCCAAAGCCAAGCTAGATACCAGCACAATAGTGCCAATACCGAAAAAATTGAACGTTTTTCTCATATACCCCCCTTTTTATCGCACGCCGCCTTATCAAAAGACGGACGGCGACGGCGGTTTCCCATGACGTGGGATTCACCCGGGCCAAAAGCCGGCCCGGCATTCGACGTTAACGAAGACCTCATAGGAAAGCCTCCGGTTTGTTTTGTGGATTTAAAAGCGCCTTCCGTTTCAGCGCGGAAGGCCGCGCCGGCACGGCGAAGCGTGATTCGTGTTTTTCGCTTCCGGTATATTATCTTAGATATGCATTTCGTTCGAAATTGGGGGGGGGG
>Ga0209755_10003077_pt1 | contig 21415 bp, 18 predicted proteins | sample TergutCo191P1_FD_187301 | JGI IMG/M metagenome (GOLD analysis project Ga0209755, IMG submission 187301) | Cornitermes sp. P1 segment gut microbial communities from Petit-Saut dam, French Guiana - Co191P1 (SPAdes) (version 2) | ecosystem: Host-associated > Arthropoda: Insects > Digestive system... | reverse complement strand
CCATTGCCAGCGCTGTCATGAGCGCCAAAATCCACGAAAATTTTCTCATAAAATTCTCCTTCGTTTTTACTGTCCCCTAGCCCCAACGGGTGCTAGATTTAAAGGGACGTTTATTTCTAACAATATTTGTGTAATGGCAGCGCTTAAAAAACCGGGTTGATGTCAGTTTGTTAATATTTTTTGGGTGTTGCTAAGAAAACAGGAAGAGGATATTAATGTGTTATGAGTAAAAGAAATAAACTTATTCCGTTCGGTACGGTAATTTAATTATTTTTCCGCGGCTAATTTGTAAATCGCTTCCGCGTCTTTTTCTTCCAGTTTGCGGTAATTACCTATTGGTCCGAAATGAACAACACGTTTTGCCATTTCACCTATTCGCGCCGGATCAATATTCGTGTCAGAGAAAAGCGTCGGCATACCTATAGACTTAAAAAAGTTTTCCATGCGGGTAACACCGTCAAGCGCAGCTTGTTTCATGTCATAAAACGCGCCGTTTACTCCCCACACCTTTTCTGCGAAACGCGCGAAGCGTGCGACTGAAGTCGCCGCTGAAGTCGCCGCAGAAGCAGGCTGCGAATTTTCTTTTATGTTGTATTTTATCCACGCGGGAAAAATTATCGCGAGACCCGCGCCGTGAGTAATTTCAAAAAGAGCGGAGAGCTCATGATCCAGCGCGTGGCTTGCCCAATCGCCGATGCGTCCTGTGTCGAGCAGACCGTTATGCGCAAGTGCGCCCGCCCACATTATTTCCGCTCTTGCTTCGTAATTGTTTTCGCCGCCAGAAAATATTTTTCGCGCGTTGCGGATTATTGTTCGCAGAGCGCCTTCGCAAAGTTCATCGGTGAGTTCGACATTTTCTTCTTTTGTAAAATATCTTTCCATAATGTGAGCCATCATGTCCGTTATTCCGCAGGCAGTTTGATAAAGCGGCAGGGTATATGTCAATTCCGGATTCATAATCGAAAAAACAGGGCGTATACATTGAAAATTTATTCCTCTTTTCCAGGGGCCTTCTTCATTTGTGATTACGCTTGAAATACTCGATTCGCTTCCTGCCGCAGGAATCGTTACAATAGTGCCCACGGGCAGAGCTTTATCGGCGCTTCTTTTTCTGTCAAAAAATTCCCACACATCGCCATCATTCACAGCGCCGACAGCAATGGCTTTTGACGAATCAATCGCAGAGCCTCCGCCGACAGCGATAATCATTTCCAGCTTTTCTTTTTTTACTATTTCGATGCCTTCTCTAACCAGAGAAAGGCGGGGATTTGGCTGTACGCCTGTTAACTCAATTAGTTCGACACCGGCTTCCTTTAAACTGGATTTAACTCTGTCGATAAGCCCGGAGCGTACCGTTGAGCCACCCGAATGATGTAATAAAACACGTTTAGCATATAGAGCTGTCTCCTTGCCAATCTGGGCTTCAGTTCCTTTCCCAAAGATTATTTTGGTTTTGTTACAATATTCAAAGTTCTGCATATCGCCTCCTGTGAGGTTGTTTAAAAACTGAAGTTTTAGAACAACCTCACTTACTAACAATACTATACAACTAATATCCTTGTATGGTAAACTGATTAAATGTCAGGGTTTTCGACAAGATATTGCCGCAAATGCTTAGCTCTTTCTTCCCTTCCTGTCGAGGTAATGAACCGTTTTGCCAGAATGACTAATCCCGAATACGATGTTCAAAAAAGTTTTGGTTATTCCAAGGGTCACCCCATTGGCGTCCAGGAAGCAGCCGACCGCATAGTCGCCGATATGGTGGCGGACGGTTATTATATCGATTTTGTCGAAACGCTGCTTAAAGTTGAGGACAGGGGCTACATGGGGCATAAATATCACTTTAGGGGTCTTGATGATGTAGTAGGCGATTTATTACAGTCGGGCTTCTGTTATGATAAAGCGACAGGCCAGTTCTTTGAAGATCAAAATCAAAAAATTACCCGTAACTGGGGGCGTCTTGTAGAAGGCGACGAAAGGCAGATGGCTGTTTTACGGCTCGATATCGTAGGCAGCACAGCTATTGTAAAAGAAAATCCAAAAACATTAATCGATAAAACGTACGGCGAAATAAGAAAAATTGTCACAAAGGCGGTGGTTTCCAGGCTTGGGCGTCTTTGGATCTGGGAAGGCGACGGCGCGTTAGCTGTTTTTATGTTAGGTGATTACAGCCGCATGGCGATATTTACCGGAATGGAAATCATTAATGAAATGTTTGTATTTAATAAAATGGATAATCAATTGAATACCGCAATCAAACTTAGAATAGCGGCTCATTCAGGTCTTCTTCCCTATTCTGAAAGTGAAACTCAATTTACAAAAACCGATACTGTAAAGTCAGCTTTAAATATGGAAGCTAAAGCGGCAACTCCCAATTCGCTTGTGATTTCCGAGAGCCTCGCGTTATCGCAGGATCAATCTATAATAAATATTTTCAGCGATCCCAAAGTTATTCCAAAATCAACTGATAAATACCGCTTGTATCAGGTTTATATGGAACGCCGCGCGGGCAGGGATTAATGGAGCAATTATTATGATTTACATTTTTGCAAAAAAAACTGAGCACTTAAAAACATTTTTCCCAAAAGACGCGGAATTTGTATCAACTCCGCTCGCGAAACATTCACCGGGAAGGGCGGATTTATCTTATATTGATGTTTCCGGTCTCACTGACGTTGAAATAAAAAAAACGCTTACCCAGATAAAAAAAAGCTGCAAGGATTCCCAGTGGGGAATAATCGATTCTAAAGGAAGCATAAAAGATCCTTCGGCGCTTTTTTTTGACGGCGCGAGCGATTATTTAGGAGCGTCAGTATTAAAATCTCCGAGCGGGCTTGACGCAAAACGTCTTAAAGACGCGATACGGTGGCGAACGGCGCTGGCTAGTTCCGCTATGCAGAGCAGTTTAGCGTTAATAAATAGTTCCGAGGCGGAAGTTTCTGATGATGTCAGCAAAACCGAATCATCTACCGGCAACTTTTTAAAATCAGGAGTTAAACTTCCCGCGGCAAGCGCTTTTCCCGGCTGGAAAAAAATGCAGTCGGGTAAGTCCATGCCCTTCTATCTTTTTTACTGCGCTCTCCAGGGAAAGGTGCCGCTTGATTCCCGCCTTGAGGGAAAGGTTCTTACTCAAGTGCACAAAAAATTTGTAAATCTTCTTTCCGGCAGATTAAAAGACGCGGATGCTTTACTCTGGATGGATACCGGCAAGGATTGTCTTTTCCTTATTCCTCCAAAAGCAAAATGTGTTGAACATGTAATTAAAGCCTGCCTTGGAATGATCGCGTCCTCTCCCTTGCTGGTGCTGGAAACTTTAAATATTACTGTTCCTTCCAGTTTTGTTTTCGCGCTTCATTATGGTTCGATAAGTTATTCGCCGCCCGGAAAAACCGGCACCATTGTCAGCGACGCTGTTAACTCTGTTTTTCATCTTGGAGCGAAAAAAGCCGAGCCGGGGAGATTAACGATATCGGGCGCTCTGCCTGATGCAAGTATTCCAAAATCATGTTATGATGTGTTTGCCTCTTGCGGTGAATTTGAAGGCAGAAAAATATGGCAAACCAAAAAATTTAAGTATGAAAAAAATTGGCTTTAAGGTGGTAAAATGAATTTAGGGCGGAAAAAAGCCTTAGTCTTCACTTTCAAGAGGGGTATACATCCCAAAGAAGAAAAACAATTTACAGAAGACATGCCTATCAATACACTGCTTCCCCCCGAAGGACATGAGATAATATTCCCGCTTTTGATGCACATGGGAGTTCCCTGCGAGCCGCTTGTTCAAAAAGGGCAAAAGGTATTGTTAGGTGAAAAAATCGGAGACAGCCAGGCTTTAATAAGCGCGCCCATACATTCAAGCGTTTCAGGAACCGTAAAAGATATTCGTCCGCATTTAACAATTGCGGGTACCATTGTTAATTCGATCATTATAGAAAACGACGGAAAGTTTGAAGAACATGAATCTATCAAACCCAGAGAAAATTATGAAGACCTTTCCAGAGAGGAAATTTTAAAAATAATCCGCGAGGCGGGAATAGTCGGGCTTGGAGGAGCGGGCTTCCCAACCCATGTTAAACTTTCACCACCGCCCGAAAAAAAAATTGATACGGTTATTATTAACGGCTGCGAATGCGAACCTTACCTTACAACAGACAACAGAATAATGATCGAAGAAGCGTACCGCATTGTAACCGGATTAAAAATAATTTTAAAAGTAATTCAAACAGCGCGCGGAATTATCGCAATAGAAGATAATAAACCTGAAGCGATTGAACATTTAAAAGAATACTGCGCGAGCATTCCAGAAATTAAAGTCGCGGTTGTAAGAACAAAATACCCGCAGGGCTGTGAAAAGCAGCTTGTCGCGGCGATAACAGGGAGAGAAGTGCCTTCCGGCGGAATTCCTATCGACGTCGGGTGCCTTGTAAATAATGTTGATACTGTTATCGCGATACATCGTTCGATTGTCCGGGGACGTCCTCTTATGCGTAAAGTTGTTACGCTTACAGGCGGGGCGATTAGGAATCCCGGCAATTATAAAATGAGAATTGGAACGCTGTTAAGCGATCTTGTCGAGATGTCGGGCGGGTTTAAATCAAATCCAGCGAAGATTGTCGTAGGCGGACCGATGATGGGAACCGCGATTTTTGACACCGATGTTCCGATTGTTAAAACAACAGAGGGTGTAATTTTCTTTACCGAGGAAGAAGCGCACATACCGCCCGAAAGAAATTGTATTCGCTGCGGAACCTGCGTAGAGTGCTGCCCTGCGGGACTTATACCGACAGAACTTAACACGGATATTTTAAGGGAAGACAGCGAAGCATTTGTTAAACATAACGGGCTTGACTGCATCGAATGCGGAAGCTGTTCGTATATTTGCCCTGCGAAGAGGCGTTTGTCACAGGCAATTCGCACGATCAGAAGGGTAGAGCTTGCAAAAATGAGAAACAGGAAATGAAATGAAAATAGTAATTAATCAGTTAATGACAGTTTCTTCCCCTCCTCATATATACGGCACAGCTTCTATCGAAGCGAGGATGCGCGATGTGCTAATCGCATTAGCGCCCGCGTTTTTTATGGCTCTGGTTCATTACGGCAGACAGGCTTTTTATACAACAGCTATCGCCGTAATAGCCGCGCTCTTTGCTGAATATTTGTATCAGAGAATAATGAATAAACCTGTTACGGTAAATGATTTTAGCGCGGCGATTACAGGTGTTCTTCTTGCCTTCAATCTTCCCCCGGATGTCCCATTGTGGCTTCCGGCTGTCGGCAGTTTTTTCGCGATTATCGTTGTAAAGCAATTGTTCGGAGGGCTTGGTTCCAATTTTATAAATCCCGCTCTGGCGGCAAGGGCCTTTCTTTTAGCGTCTTTCCCTGTGCACATGACAAGCTGGACCTTTTCTCCAGACGCGGTAACAAGCGCGACTTATCTCGCCGTGGTTAAAGCGAATCCTTCATTTGTTCCTGCGGTTTCCGATTACATGGCTTTATTATTTGGTAAAGTAGGCGGCTGCCTTGGAGAAACAAGCGCTGTCGCTTTGATTATTGGCGGCGTGTATCTACTCGTAAGAAAAATTATTAACTGGAGAATACCGGTTTCGTATATAGGAAGCTTTGCCTTGTTCGCTTTTATTTTTGGAAGAACAGGAATTTTCGCCGGACGCGATATTCTTTTTGAAGTTTTAAACGGCGGGCTTATAATGGGCGCTTTCTTTATGGCGACAGATTACGCAACAAGCCCGATTACACCCAGGGGAAAAATTGTTTTTGGTATCGGCTGCGGATTATTAGCGGTTCTTATCAGATTTTTCGGCGGGTACCCGGAAGGCGTCAGTTACTCGATTATCATTATGAATCTTTTTGTACCGCTAATTGATAAATATGTAAGACCCCGCGTTTTTGGCAAAGGCTTAAAAGCGGAAAAAGTGAAAAAGGGGAAGAAGGCATGAAGTATATTTTAAAACCCGCCTTAACTCTTTTTATTACAGCGGTGCTTGTCGTTGCCGGGTTAAGTTATGTTTATAATCTTACGCTTGATCCGATAGAAAGACAAAAACGCAAGACACAGGAGGCCGCGATGAAGGAAGTTTTTCCGCGTGCTTCCGAATACAAGGTGATGGAAATTGATAAAACAGGCAGCATTGTTTCTGTCTACGAAGCTTTATCCGGCAACGCGCTGACAGGCTATGTTGTTCAGCTTTCCCCAAAGGGATATAGCGGAAACATCGATCTTATTGTTGGCATTTCTCTTTCTGAAAATAAAATTACAGGAATGCGGGTAATGAAGCATACCGAAACGCCCGGTCTGGGAGCGCTCGCGGTTAAGGAAGATTTTTACAAGCGCTATAACAACCTGGAACTCGCGCCTTTAAGTGTTGTAAGAACCAATCCGGGAAGACATGAAATTCAGGCAATCACAAGCGCGACGATTACATCAAGGGCAGTTACAGGCGCTGTTAACGAAGCAATAGAATGGTGTTTAGCGAATAAACCTTCCATTGAGGATGAGGAAGAAGATGAGCGGGGGGACGAATGAATTATTTACAGTTAATAAAAGACGGAATATTTCATAAAAACCCGGTGTTTGTGCAGGTTCTGGCTTTGTGCCCGCTGCTTGCGGTAACAACCTCAGCGGCGAACGCCATTACCATGGGGCTTGCGACCACTGCTGTAATGATTTGCGCGAGCGCTGTAATTTCTCTTGTGCGCAAATTAATCCCGAATGAGATACGCATTGCAGCCGCTGTTATTATTGTGGCGGGCTTTGTAACCATTCTTCAATTTTTACTTGACGCATACGCGCCGCCCGAAATTAATACCTCCCTTGGAATTTATATTCCGCTTATCGTTGTAAACTGTATTCTTTTCGCGCGCCTTGAATCTTTCGCGTCAAAAAATAATGTTTTCGCGTCCATGGTTGACGCTCTTGGCATGGGGCTGGGTTTTGCTCTTGGGCTTTTTGTAATCGGCGTAATACGCGAGTTCTTCGGCAGCGGCTGTATTTTTGGAATCGAACTCCTGCATGACCCTGACTCGTACATGTTGATTATGATAATGCCGGCCGGAGCCTTCTTTACGCTTGGGCTTATCATTATGATTCGCAAGCACATTCAATTAACAAAATTGAATTCTAAAAACAAGGCAGGTAAGTAATGGAATTATTTTTTATACTTATCGGCGCGATTTTTATAAATAACTATGTTCTTGTTCAGTTTTTGGGTATGTGCCCCTTCTTTGGCGTTTCAAAAAAAACAGAAACAGCGCTTGGCATGGGACTTTCAGTCATGTTCGTCATGACGCTTGCTTCCATTATGACATTTCTTTTCCATGAATATATTTTAACTCCGCTTAACATCACATATCTTAGCACAGTTGTTTTTATATTAATAATCGCGTCAATAGTTCAGTTTGTCGAAGTCTTTCTTAAAAAAATGTTTAAAACGCTGTATACGATGCTTGGAGTTTATCTTCCGTTGATTACCGTAAACTGCGCGATATTCGGCGTTACGCTTATCAATATAAAAGATGAATTTACATTTGTCGGCGCGGTTGTAAATAGCATAGGCGCGGGAGCGGGTTTTACCCTCGCGATTCTTCTGCTTGCCGCGATACGCGAAAAATACGATAACAATCCTGATGTCCCCGAAATCTTTCAGGGCTTTCCGCTCGCGTTATTTTCCGCCGGTCTTATGAGTATCGCTTTTATGGGATTCCTGGGGTTGATATGATAAATATAATAGAAACTTTTTTATCTTTAGGAATGTTATTCCCCATTATCTGCGTCGGCGGGCTTGCTCTTGTGTTCGGCATCATTCTTGGATTATCAGCTAAAAAATTCGCGGTTGAATCTGATCCTAAAGTTGATCGCATTATCAGCGTATTGCCCGGCGCGAACTGCGGCGGCTGCGGATATCCGGGATGCGCCGTGTTCGCGGAACGCGTTGTAACAGGCGAAGCGAATTACCGCGGCTGCCCGCCGGGCGGTTCTTCTGCGGCGTCCGAAATCGCGAAGCAGATAGGAATTGACGCGGCTCCTGTCAACCGCAAAGTCGCTTTTATAAAATGCAACGGCTCAAATGACAATATTAAAAGAAATTATGATTACGACGGGCCCAAGAGCTGCGTATCAGCTTCCATGCTCGCGACAGGCGGAAATAAAACTTGCGCTTATAGCTGCATAGGGCTCGCGAGCTGTAAACACGCGTGTCCTTTTAACGCGATAAAAATTGTGGACAGTATCGCCGTTGTAATAGAAGAAAAATGCACCGCCTGCGGAAAATGCGTGAATGTTTGTCCAAAAAAATTAATTGAGCTTGTGCCGGAAAAGAGCAATGTACGCGTTTTGTGTAATTCAAAAGATAAGGCAAGATCTGTTAAAGAAAGCTGCCGCGCGGGCTGCATTGGCTGTACGCTTTGTCAAAAAAACTGCAAGGAAGGCGCTATTACAGTTGTTGATAACATAGCGCACATCGATTACGAAAAATGTACCTTATGTATGGAATGTGTAAATAAATGTCCGTCTAAGTCGATCAAGATAATCGCGTAAATAAGTTGTTCCTCCAATAAGCCTTAAAAATCTCTTGTTAAACAGAAAAACAAGGCATATTTATTTCTAATAAAAATTGTTATGTGCTTAATTAAGATTTGTCGATAAGTAATAAACACAAAAAAATTTTGGAGGCATGATGACATACGGATATATAAGGGTTAGCACAGATAAACAGAGTGTTGACAACCAAAGGTACGAGATAGAACAGTTTTGTTTAAAAAACAATTTAAGAATCGAACAATGGATCGAAGAGACGATAAGCGGAAGCAAACTGCCCGAAAAACGCCGCTTAGGATCCCTGCTTTTAAAAGTAAAAGCCAACGATTTAATAATATGTTCAGAATTATCACGGCTTGGCAGAAGTCTTTTTATGATTATGTCGATTCTTAACAACTTAATGTTAAAGGATGTAAAAATTTGGACAATAAAAGACAATTACAGATTAGGAGATAATATACAATCTAAAGTATTGGCCTTCGCTTTTGGCTTATCGGCGGAAATTGAAAGAGAGTTAATTTCGCAGCGGACAAAAGAAGCCCTTGCAAGGAAAAAATCCGAAGGCATGGTACTTGGCAGACCTAACGGAAGAAAATCGTCATATGTAAAACTTACAGGGCACGAACAGGAAATTAAAAACCTTCTGGACAAGCAAATATCCAAATCCGCTATCGGCAGAATATTCGGCGTAAACAGAATGACAGTAGACGCCTTTGTAAAAGAAAGAATGTATAATATAAATTTCATACAAGAAGAAAATAGCGCAGTATCAGGGTTGTTTTTAAGCTAAGGTTCTTAAAAAAACTATACCCATTTGAGAGAAATTACGTTATAGTTAAAATATGACTATTCGCGAAAAATTAGATGCCATTGCGGAGAAGCGCATTATTATTCTTGACGGCGCGATGGGTTCGGTTATTCAAACTCTCAATCTGGACGAAAAAGTTTACCACGGTAATATATTTTTAGATTACTCTATTCCGCTTCATGGCTGCAACGATCTCTTGTGCCTGACAAGACCCGGCGTTATCGGCGCTATTCATGATACTTACCTGGAGGCAGGCGCTGATATTATCGAAACTTGCAGTTTTAAATCAACTTCCATAAAACTTACCGAATACGGGCTTGGGCATTTATCGTACGATATAAGTTCCGCGGCGGCAAGAATAGCGCGTAAATCCGCGGATAAATTTTCAACCTCAGAAAAACCCCGTTTTGTCGCGGGAAGTATCGGGCCAACTTCAAAAAAAGCGAGCCTTGGAGAAATTAAATGGGACGAGCTTGAAGCATCTTATTACGATAACGCGAGAGGGCTTCTGGATGGCGGCGCAGATATTTTTCTTATCGAAACCATTTCCGATACCATAAACGCGAAAGCCGCTATACGCGCCATCAACAAATTATCGGAAGAAAGACACGTTGATGTGCCGATTATTCTTTCCGCCGCCGTCTTGGAAAATGGACAGCTCCAATCCGGTCAAACTCTGGAAGCTTTTTTCGCCTCGATACAGCGTTTGCCTAATCATAAAATGCCCTGGGCTATCGGGCTTAACTGTTTTTCTAACGCCGCGAATCTTCTGCCCCACTTGGAATTAATTTCAGAAATCGCGCCGTGCTTAATCAGCGCTTATCCAAACGCCGGGCTTCCTAATCAATTCGGGCGTTACGAAGAAACTCCGGAAGCAATGGCGGATAGTATAAAGCAGTATTTTAAGGAAGGACTTGTAAATATTATCGGAGGCTGCTGCGGCTCTACTCCGGCTCACATTGCCGCTATAGCGGAAAAAGCGTATCGTATCACTCCGCGAAAAATTCCGAGTCTTCCGCGCAGTACCATCTACTCAGGTCTTGATACATTCAATATAGAAAAAAATATCGTTTATTTAAATAAAAATGAAGACGGCAATATCGTCAATATAAAAGCGGACGATGAGCAAACAATGATCTCTTTGGTTAACGACGCTTTATCAAATCGATATTTGGCAAAATCACCTTTTTATATAAACAGCCAGGAAACAAGTGTTCTGCGGGCAGGGCTTAAACTTCTGCAGGGACATGGTTTCGCGGGGCCTCTGGATCTAAAAAACGGGGAAGCTGAGTTCACGAAAAAAGCGAAGCTTATCCAAAGTTACGGAGCGGCGGTTGTAGTAACATTTACTGAGGAACAAAGAAAACCGGAAATTGCTCAAAAAATTTACAGACTGCTGCAAGAAATAGGTCTTTTCGCGGATAATATCGTTTTTGACCCGAATACAGCGAGAGAAGACCCAATTTGCGCATGGATACGAGACAATTGCCCCGGAGCTCTTATTGCGTTATAATGGATATATGTTTTCCAGTTCGATGCGGTTGAGAATATCGGCAATAATCCTTATTTTTCTTTTCCCGTTTGCCTCTCTTAGCGCAGATTCTTTTAAAGACAATTTACACATGGCAGGTCTGGCGAACATTTTTGTCTTTGCCGCTGATAATGGTATTGATTCCGACCCCATGCCGATAATACCATCTCTGGGTGTTTCGGCAGCATGGCGTTTTATGAAATATCTGCAGCTGGAACTGACAGAAGATATTTACATTGCCAATTATGAATACAATTTAAAACTTGGATATCCAACAGCAAGCAGCATAGAGAATAATTATGTTTTAGTAATAGGCTTTATTACAGGTATTCAATTAACAGGCGTTATTCCTATAAAAGACAAAGGTATGCAAATACGCATTTACGGCGGGCCAGCGGCGGATGTTCGCATTGTAACAATTGCCGCCGGGTTAAATCATCCTGACGATTTTTCTAATGATGAAAGAAACGCGAATAGACAAGCTGACGCTGTCCGCGAATATTTCTGGAGTGAGGCGCGCTGGTTCTTACCCACAGCCGGGCTTGGAATGGATTTCCCTTTAACAGAAAAAATACTGCTTGGTTTTGATCTTCGCGCGTGGTTCCCTGTGTATAAACTTTGGTCAAGCATAGAAACTCCCGCAATAGACGGCTGGCGCTTTGGAGTTGGTTTTCGCATAACGCCGCGTAAAAAAGTGGGAAACGAGCAGCAAGCGACATCCGTGCAGGATGAAGCGCAGGATTAATTCTCTAATGAAAAAGCAAAAAACATTATCTATTCATAAATGTTCCTCGTGCGGCAAAGAAGAACCCAAATGGCTGGGGCGCTGCCCCGAATGCGGCGAATGGAATACCTTTGTTGAAACTGTTATAAGAAATGAGACATCAAACTTGGGAAAGTCTCACGCGGGCTCAAGTAAAAAATCAGGGCTTCCTCAAACCATACCGCTTGCTTCGATAGATCCGATGGAAGGCAGCCGCGTTTCAAGCGGCATAGGCGAACTCGATCGCGTGCTTGGCGGCGGAATTATGAAGCGCTCTTCCATTCTAATTGGAGGAGAGCCCGGCATTGGAAAATCAACTTTACTTTTACAGGCGGCGGCAGCGATAGAAACAAAGGGAAGGGTTCTTTATGTTTCGGGCGAAGAGTCCGCCGGACAGCTAAGACTAAGAGCGGACAGGATCGGCATAAGCAAAGATAAAATGGAACGCATAGAAATTCTCTGCTCTGGGAACCTGGAAGAAATCGAAACCGTTTTAAATGCCGTAAAACCCGTTGTAATACTTGTTGATTCCGCGCAAACTCTTTATTCCGAAAACACCGATTCTTCGCCGGGCGGTGTAAACCAAATGAAGTTTTGTTCCTTTGAGTTAATTGCCTGGGCAAAGGAACACGACTCGGCTCTTTTTATAACAGCCCATGTAACAAAGGAAGGCGTAATCTCCGGGCCCAAAACACTGGAGCATATGGTGGACACGGTTCTCTATTTTGAGCAAAACGATAAAACGCCGGGAATTGCCGACTGCCGTTTTTTACGCGCCGCAAAAAATCGATTTGGCTCTATCGATGAAATCGGTATTTTTACAATGGGAGAAAAAGGTCTCTCACCTGTTGAAGACACAGGCAGAATGTTCCTGGTAAGACGTGATGGGGACTTGCCGCCTGGTGTCGCGGCAGCGGCAGTGCTCGAAGGTTCCAGAACCATCCTTGTGGAAATACAAGCGCTGACGATTCCGGCAAAAGGTACAATAAGCCGCGTTTTTTCCGACAGGATCGACTCCGGCAGAGTATCGCGCATTTCCGCGGCATTGGAAAAACATCTGGGGCTTAGACTGTCAGATCAGGATCTGTACGTGAACGCGGCGGGCGGCATTCGTGTGACCGAGGTCGGCGTTGAACTTGCCATAGCCTGCGCCCTGTATTCAGCGCGTACAGGTCTTGCCCTGCCGGCGGATTTGGCTATCGCCGGAGAATTATCCTTAACTGGAGAAATCCGCCCTGTTCGCAGGCTTCCCGGGCGGGTGAAAACAGCCGCGAATTTGGGCTTTACAAAGTTTTTAGGACCCCCCGAAACCGAGGGGTTAAAAGCTAATAATGTAAAATCCGCTATAAAATTGATATATGGCTCAAATGAACAAAAAAATAAAGCATAAATTTATAAAATCATATTGACATTATTTTAATGTCAATATATATTTTTCTTAATTGGATATTATTTTAGATTGAGTAGAGAGTATTTTTGCGGTCTTTATAAAAAGCCGCGCGGTTTAGGGGTTTTGTTCTTGTCGTTCGTAGCATGGTTTCGCTATGCCTTCCAAATGTTTCCCTTAACAGATTATGTACCTTTATTCTCATGGCGCTGGACGGCACAATTATGCCGGGCAGTACCGGGGAATTTAAGTCGCTCGCTTGTGCGGGTGTGAATATTAAGGCGTGTCCCGGACGCAGTCGCGAATTATTCTAAAATGTTTAGTTTTAGTTCTAATTTGTTCCGGGTGAAGGAATTTTCTCAATGGCTAAGAAATTGTATGTCGGTAACCTCTCCTACAACACCACCGAAGATGGACTTAAAAACCTTTTTTCAGGTTTTGGCACCGTCGCATCCGCCAAGATCATTTTCGATCGTGAAACCGGCAACTCTAAAGGGTTCGGATTTATCGAAATGGGCAGCGATGATGAAGCAAACGCGGCAATCGCTGGAACAAACGGCCGCGAATTTGAAGGACGCCAGCTGCGCGTAAACGAAGCGATGGACAAACCTCGCCGCGAACGCTCAGGCGGCGGCGGTAACTGGTAATTATCGTAAAGATGGTTACGGGGTCAGCTTTTCCAAAACTTCAGTTTTTGGAAAAGCTACCTTAATTTAAAAGAAAAAGCAGGCGCGAACCTATGGTTCGAAGGCTGCTTTTTCGAGAGCTAGTTCCAAAATCAACCGAGTTTTAGAACTAGCTAATAATACGCTGTTCTTTTATCTCCAATTAAACAGGGATTATTTATTTAGTAATTTTTGTCTTTCTGATTCTGCGCTTATATGCATTTTTTCAAGTTCATTCATAATCGCGTCAGCCACCGCTTGTTTTTTATCTTCTTCCGCTGTTTCCGCTAAAACCTTATCGCGAAATTCGTTACATCCCGCGACAGGACTTACAGTAACCCGAATAATATCTTTTGTTACCATGTCGTTCATCATATCGGTTTTTTGCACATGCAGCACTTCGCCGTTTAAAGAGATAAAGCACATATAATCAAATGAGCGAATATACGAATCAATTTCCCGCACGCCTTTTTTTGTATCAGGTTCCCATGAGCGGTAACGGGTTCCCGACGGGAACACAAGCACAAGTTTACTTTTGTATTTATTTCTGATAAGAGCTTTCATCGCGGCGCGGTTTATTCCATTAACCCTGTTTATTTCGTCTTTGTCTTTTTCAGGATCCAGATTTTGCATGGAACGGCTCGGGCAAATAACAATTTTTGAATAAGCTCCGGTAAAGGCGGCGACAACAGGGTTGTCTTCGTTTAGCTTCATTCCCGCGATCGCTATAATCGAATCTCTTATTTTCTCTCCGCGCCCTCCGGCATTTTTAATAAAAGTGGATAAAATTGACAGATCAAGATTACTATAATGTTCAACAAGGAGCAGGCATGATTTCCCCGATTCCGCTAATTTATAAAGTTCCTCAAGGTTATTCATTCCGTCAAGTCCGCTTCCGGGAAGTGAAATAAAATCCACCATACCATCCAGAACTTCGAGAACATTTTGGTCGCCTTCCTGATACACATTATCCTCTGTGATAACAGTCGGAGCCTTTGAAATTTTAATCACCTTTTTTATTTGCTCGCTAAATACTTCTGTTAATGTTCCTAGCATAAAATTTAATCTCCCTTGATTAATTCACATATAACCTTGCAGGCGGCGCACATTTCGCTCACGCTTACCCACTCTAAACGGCTGTGAAAATTTCTGCCGCCTGTAAAAATATTCGGAGTGGGAATACCAAGTTCCGTAAGCCTTGAACCGTCCGTTCCGCCGCGTATCGGCTTTAGACGCCATTCAATTCCTGTTTTTTGCACAGCTCTTTTAAGCCTTTCCAGCACTTCCGGTTTTTCGTCTATCTTTAGCTTCATATTATAATATTGCGGCTGATAATTAACAATGACCTTCCCGCCGGGAAATTGAGCCTCTACAGTTTTCGCGAAAGCGTCTAACGCGGCAAGGCGGCGCTCCATTCCCTCTGTCTCAAAATCACGGATAAAAATTTCAAGCGATGCTTTTTCCAAATCGCCTGCGATCTCCATTGGGCAATAATATCCGTAGTAGCCGTCGGTAGCTTCGGGGCTTTCACTTCGAGGAAGAAGCATCGCGAAGCTTGACGCCATAAGCGCGGCGTTCGCGAGTATGCCCCTCGCGTGTCCGACATGAATCACCTTGCCATGAAATTCAATATCAGCCTTGTGCGCGTTAAAACACTCACTCTCAATTTCGCCAAGAGGGCCGCCGTCAACCGTGTAGCAATAAACTGATTTTATTTCTTCCATAGGAAAAAAAGGCAATCCCTTGCCGGTTTCTTCATCAGGCGTAAAAATTATCTCGACTTCCCCATGTTCTTCCTGCGGATTTTTAACAAAGCACTCGACAGCCGCCATAATCTCAGCGATGCCCGCTTTGTTGTCCGCGCCAAGCAGTGTCGTGCCGTCGCAGTGAATAAGAGCCTTGCCCTTGTGCGCGGCAAGGTCTTCTTCTTTTTCAGGATCGAGGCACAAACCATACATTAAATCGATTTTTTTACCGTCATAATTTTGCACAAGCGCAGGCTTAACATTGCAGCCGCAGACATCGCCTGCCGTATCAAGATGGGCAAGGAAACCAATGCACGGCGTATTTTCTTTTCCAGCGCTTGCGGGAAGCCGCGCGATCACATAACAGTGGTCAGAAATTTTTACATTATTCAAACCAAGCGCCAAAAGTTCATCGCGCAAAACCTTCGCCAATTCCCACTGCCCCGGCGTGGAAGGAGTTTCTTCGTTATCGCGATTACTCTCTGTATCGAAGCGCACATAATTTAAAAAACGCGGAACTATCAGGTCTTCCAGCTGTTGGTCTGTCATGCTGTATTGTAACATGTTATAATCACCCATGCAAAATCTTTACGGCGTAACTCCCTGGGGACGCTGGTTTATCGAAATCCTTGACAGTTACAGAATGGGAGAGCGTCTGGAGCGCGGCAGGCGTTACGCCAACGCGGGAAAAGTACTCTCCCTTGAGCTGACAGACGGTAAGGCCTTCGCTAAAGTCGAAGGAAACTACAACCCCTTTTACAAAGTGATAATCGCTTTCCCGCCGTTAAAAGAAGCGGAAAAAGTCTATAAGTTGATAGAAAAAAATCCGCCGCTCATGGCGCGAATTGCCGCTGGAGAACTGCCGGAAACTTTTTTACAAAAATTAAAAGACGACGGCATCGAACTTATTCCAACGCGCTGGCGCGACATGAAAAGGTCTTGCACTTGTCCTGACAACGGCGATCCGTGCAAGCACATGGCGGCTCTCTATTACATTATCGCGAGAGAAATTGACGCAGACCCTCATGTCCTTTTTCGCCTGCGCGGAATGGATCTTTCAAATAGATTTGGAAAAGCTGTTGTTCACAGAATTACGCAGCCCTTTACCGTAACATTCGCGAAAAATGAAAACATCAATAAGCCCGATAACACACCGCTTGAGTTTGAAGAAATCCCGTATTGCGGAGAACTTATTACTTCGCTCCTGCCGCCTGAGCCGCCGTTTTGCGGCAGAGACTTTGCCTCTGTCATGGCGGAATTTTATCACCGTTGCGCGAGCGCGAGAGAATGGGTGTCCGCGTTCGAGGAAGACGAAGAAACTCGCGCGCAAACAGAACATGATTTTTCGCGTTCTCACTGGACAGTTCAAAGCCCAAGCGTAATGCCTGGCGCGGAGCCGGCTCTGGTCGCGGAAGACATTAACGGCGGCAAGAAACGCTACACGCTCAACGAAGCCTTTAATTACTTTGTGCAGTTTTCTTCTGAGGACGGAAGCGCGTCCTACAGTTTTCTTTTTTATCTTTTTAAATTCTTAAACCTTGTATGTTCCTCCGGCGCGTTTATCCCATATGTAATTAATGACGATGAGGAAGATTCGTTAAAAATAATCTGGCGTCCCTTTGAAGGTCTCCCGCTTGTTTCAAAAACGCTGAACCTTATAGCGGAACGCGAATGCGGAATGCTGACATCTTCAAATGTTTTTAAAATCAACCTATCAAGAAAAGAAGTTAATGCGGCGGGAAGACAAACTGTCAGTGGACGGAGCGTTGTCGATATTTTAAGCGCCGCTTTTTTAAGTGATTGGGTTAAAAATAAATTCATGCGTATTCGCAATGATTTTATCCGTGACAATTACAACAGGCAGGGGAGCGGCGGCAACGACTATAGACAATTATTAAACTTGTTTTTCATGAGAATGTTTATCGATGTCTCAAGCCCCGCGAAACGCTCCCTGCCCATTTCGATAGACCGCTGGCTTTCCGTTCTTCATATTGATTTTTCCGCTTATCGCTACGCGATAAACATTAAAGATTTGGCAAAGAAAGACGCTGATCCTGCGGACGCAATGAATTTCGCGATCTCAATGGATGTGATAACCGAGGAAGTTAAAGAAATAGAAGAAGATCAAACTATCAATATTAAAAAAACGCCTCTTTGTAAATGCGGCGATTTAGAAATCCTGCGAGCGCCAATCGCTCTCTCAAATTATCTTCCCGAAATAAAAGAACTGTTCACCAATCAAAAAATCGCCTTGTCCGAAGCGAGGCTTGTTTCATTCCTCGACAGCGCCTCATCTCTCCTTGCACGCCTTGGAATAACTATCAATCTTCCAAAAGCGCTCGCGAGAGAATTAAAGCCTCGCCTCGTTGTCAAAGGTAAAACAGACGGCTCATTGGTTAAGTATCTGGATTTAAACGCGCTTCACGACTTTGAATGGCAGGTCGCTATCGGCGATGAAGTGATGAATATAAAAGATTTTGAAAAACTTGTCAAATTAAAAAAGGCAATGGTTCGCTTCAAAGACGGCTTTGTCAAAATGCAGGCTGAGGAATTCGCGCGTCTTTTAAAAAAAGCCAAAACCGCTCAGCCTGATGTAAACGATTTTCTTAAAGCGCATTTTTCAGGCGACAGCGTCCTGCCATTTGACGCCCGCAAAAATCTCGACAACATTTTTAAGGAGCATAATCTTGCGGTTCCCAAAGCCTTAAACGCCGATTTGCGTCCGTATCAAATTACAGGTTACAATTGGGTCTGCTCTCTTTTGCTTTCCGGTTTTGGCTGTATACTCGCGGACGACATGGGGCTTGGAAAAACAATTCAATCAATCGCTGCGATTTTGCGCTTAAAGGAACAAGGACTGCTAGCGAAAGGAAGCGCGGAAAACAAGAAAGCAAAAACAACAAGCTCAGAAAAAAACCAGGCTGCCAACGAAACCTTAGGCTGCCTTGTTGTAGCGCCGGCTGCTCTTTTGAACAACTGGGAAAAAGAACTAAGTCGCTTCGCGCCTTCGTTAAATGTTTCACGCTACCACGGAAGCAGCCGCCGCTTTGACAAAAAAAGCGACGTGTTCCTTACGACTTACCAAACTATTGTACGCGACGCGGAAAAATTAAATAAAAACAATATTACTTTTTCTCTGCTCCTTGTTGACGAAGCGCACCTGATGAAAAATTCCCAAACGCGCGTCTCCCGCACCGTAAAAAATCTGCGCTCTGTTTATCGTCTTGCGCTTTCGGGTACTCCCGTAGAAAACCGGCTGGAAGACCTGCGCTCCCTTTTCGATTTTATCCTGCCGGGCTATTTGGGAGACGCAAAAAACTTTAAAGATCAATACCGCGTACCTATCGAGGTAAACCGCAGCCGCGAAAGAGCGGCAGACCTGCAAAGGATCACTTCACCTTTTTTACTGCGCAGGCTCAAGACCGACAAAAATATTATTAAGGACCTGCCCGAAAAAATTGTCACAAACGAATACGCTGTCCTGGAAAAAGAACAAGCTGCCTTGTACGAAACAGTTGTGGAAGAATCGATGGAAAGGTCAAAGAAAATCGATCCCAAAGAACGCTCCTCGCTGATTTTTTATCTGCTCACCTCGCTCAAACAAATTTGCAATCATCCGCGCGCTTACGACAAAGAAAGCCCGGCAATCGCAGGTCTTTCCGGCAAAGCGCAGCTGCTTGTTACCCTGCTTCAGGAAATTTTATCAAACAGGGAAAAAACTCTCGTATTCAGCCAGTACGTTGAGACTCTTGATTGTTTGGATACGATCATCAAAAAGGAATTGGGCGAAGCTGCGCTTGTATACCACGGCGGCTTGAGCCAGGACGCGCGCGCTAAAGCCATCGATAAGTTTCAAAACGACCCAAGCGCGCGGATCATGCTTATCAGTTTAAAAGCGGGCGGTCTTGGCTTGAACCTGACAGCGGCAAGCCGTGTCATTCACTACGACTTGTGGTACAACCCCGCTGTTGAAAACCAGGCGACCGACCGCGCCTTCCGCATCGGACAAAAACGCACTGTCTTTGTTCACCGCTTCATCACAAAAAACAGCTTTGAAGAAAAAATCGACGCGATGATTTCCAGCAAACAGGAACTCGCCGACCTCACCGTAAAGTCAGGCGAATCCTGGCTTACCAAAATGAGCCATGAAGAATTGAAAGAACTTTTTGAGCGCTGAGTTGGTATCGGTATTCCTACTCAAGTATATATGTATTAATCGGCGGAAAGCCGTTAAAGCAGACCGAGGCGTATGTGGAAGTGTAAGCGCCGGTCGAAAGAAAATAAACCTTGTCGCCTATTTTAAGATCCGCGGGCAGACGGTATTTAAATTTTTCGTAAAGAATATCCATGCTGTCGCAGGTTGGACCTGCAATAATTACTTCCGATTCCTTGCAGCCCGGTACGTCCTTGCTGGTGAAAATCGGGTACTTGATTGATTCATCAATCGTCTCAATTAGACCGTTGAAAAGCCCTGCGTCAACGTAGACCCATCGGTTAAGGGCAGTATTATTTTTTCTGGAAACCAAAACCACTTCGCTTGTCAGAATACCGCTGTTACCCACAAGAGAACGTCCCGGCTCAAGGATAATCTCAGGTACATTGTCGCCGTAGTCATCTTTAAGGTAGCGTTTTATTTCCGAAGCGTAAACGCATAAATCGTTGGCAGGCTGAATGTACGAAGCCGGAAAGCCGCCACCCATGTTAATCATCGAAAGCTGAATATCCTCTTCCTCTTCCAAAGATGAAATAAGATATTTGGTTTTTGCCAGAGCGTCGTCCCATTGACCAATATCACGCTGCTGGCTTCCGACGTGGAAGGAAAGACCGTAAGGGTTAAGCCCAAGTGATTTTGCCTGAATCATAAGGTCGTATGCCATGTCAGAATGGCAGCCGAATTTGCGGGAAAGAGGCCAGTCAGCGGAGCTCGAGTTTTCTACAAGAAGACGCACATAGACACGGGAACCCGGAGCATTGGACGCGATGTTTTTAAGGTCTTCCTTGCTGTCCGTGGCAAACATTTGCACTCCCTTCTCATAAAAGTAGGCAATATCTTTGGCTTTCTTTATTGTGTTCCCGTAAGACATACGATCCGGCGAAATGCCCAAGGACAAAACAAGGTCTAGCTCGTATCGGGAGGCTAGGTCAAAATTTGCGCCCAGTTCCGCGAGCAGAGACACAACCTGTTTGGCGGGGTTTGCCTTAACCGCATAATAAATTTTCGCATAAGGAAAAGCTCCGGCAAGTTCCAGATAATTTTCCTTTACACTGCGGAGATTAATCACCACATTGGGCGTCTCCAGGTCTTTTGAAAAATCGAGAAAACGCTGCCATTCCTCGTCCGATATATAATTGTTTCTTGCTATCATACAAGTCCTTTTAGCTATTTTATTACTTTGTCGTTTCTTTTTCTAGAGACTATAAAAACCCATACCATAAAATTTTTAACTTTTTTTCCAAATTTTTCCATTTTCGATAAAGCAAAACGCCACTTTCAACCCATATATAGGTATCTCCTTTTTTGGGGGAAGAAGAACCAATTTTATGGAGGTCTATGACTTATGGAGAAGATGACAGAAGAGAACAAGTTAATACCTATTCGGGACATGATTTACGAAGTTCGAGGACAAAAGGTCATGCTGGACAGCGATTTGGCAGAACTTTACAGGGTGGAGGTAAAAGTAATGAATCAAGCGGTTAAACGTAATATTACACGTTTCCCGTTAGATTTTATGTTCCAGCTTACAGGTGAAGAATGGGATCTTCTGAGGTCGCAAATTGCGACCGCAAAAGAAGACGCTTTGATCTTGAAGTCACAAATTGTGACTTCAAGTTGGGGTGGAAAAAGAAAATTACCCTATGTCTTTACAGAACAAGGAGTGGCAATGCTATCCAGTGTTTTACATTCAGAACAGGCTATCGAGGCAAATATCCAGATAATGCGGGCTTTTGTGCAAATGCGTCACTATGT
>Ga0209755_10003076_pt1 | contig 21426 bp, 15 predicted proteins | sample TergutCo191P1_FD_187301 | JGI IMG/M metagenome (GOLD analysis project Ga0209755, IMG submission 187301) | Cornitermes sp. P1 segment gut microbial communities from Petit-Saut dam, French Guiana - Co191P1 (SPAdes) (version 2) | ecosystem: Host-associated > Arthropoda: Insects > Digestive system... | reverse complement strand
TCGGACGTTCTGGATTTTGCCGGAATCTAACGGAACATCCAACTACAATTCAGCAGATAATTGGATAGCCGTGTGGAATGAGACATCACGCAAATACGAGCTGTGGGTGAAAACCAATGAGACTACACATTTCGACGGCATTTTTGTCGTAGGTAGTGGTGGAGAATCATTAGATTTTGCCGCTTGGAATTACACGACAGGAGCTGCATCCGAAACGGCTGGCAGCCCGACGGGCACGAATCCTACGGTGAGAAGCGTTAATTTCCTTAGAGGCACGGCATCTCAATTCGTAAAAGCCGATGGCACACTTGACAGCAATAGCTATGCGCTCGCCTCTGCTTTGGCAAGCCATGCAAGCGACAATATAATGCATGTATCGCAGCAGGACAGAAACGCATGGAACGGCAAGCAGGATGTGCTACCATTAAACAGCTTTGCATCCTTTGATGCGTTGTATTACACGAGAAGTGGCGCAATAGGCATAGCCACACCGGAAGCGTTAGGCTTGGCAAGAAACTCCGATTTAGCGGGGAAGCAGGATAAACTCAGCGGCACAACAAGCCAGATCGTGCTTGGGAATGGAACGCTAAGCCCCATGCCAACATTAATGTGGCTGCTCACTGATCCAACAGGCCTAATCAATCAACGGCCAGCGACTTCGGGATGGAACAACTCCTTCTGCATCACCGGCAATGACTACAATGCAGCCCGATTTCGTCCAGGCGCAAAAAAAATAGTAGGGACTGATAATGACAGTAACATTATTGCTATTGATAACACTAATTATCTCCCTAGGCCATCTGCTCATGCCTCAAATACACCTTTTGAAATTAGCCCGGATAACAGACTGATATTTTTAAGTCTCCAAATGTCTGGTTCATTCACAATTCCTACCCCACCTTCCGAAACGACCAACCAAGCTCCATCTGTTGATTTCACGTCCACCGTTAATTGTACCGCACTTTATAATGCCAATTTACTTCCGGGTATGACTTTTGTCATTCACTCCATGAGTTCGGGCTCATGGTCACAAAACAAAGCCGCAACGTCTAATTGGATTAGTCCCCCCGAGTGGTTTCGCTCCGTCAAATGGGTTTCAGGTTCTACACTTGCTGATAATTTAACTACAAATAGTAGTTTCTGGTGTTGGAGTTATTCGCCGCCGCAGACGCCAGATACGACACGAACTATAACCGCCTATAAAACTACTCAAATATTTATGATAGTAGGATGGATTCATTTTCCAAATATAGCAGGAGGAGTTACAGTTGCTCCAGACCGTAAGCTATTTCCCGTGATGCATAGGTTGTGTGGTTAGTATGCGTATTATAATTGAACTTCTATTCACTAATTCCTGCAATAGGAATTGTGGTTATTGCGTGGCGAAGTCAAAAGACGCTTCCAGTTTTGGAAAGGCTCAATTTACTAACGCAAGCGGTGATTACAAGCTTGAAAGCGGCATAATAAACACAGTGCAGCTAAAAAAATGGCTATTGGTCCAAAGAAAGCGTTTTGATGACATCCAACTCGTAATATCGGGCGGAGAGCCTACTTTAGTGAGACATTGGATTGAGTTCCTTGACTGGTGCTTTGACAACGGCTTCAAGAATCCTATCGTATATACCAATGGGATAAACCTCAGAGATTTGCTTGATTGCCAACATAATCCAAAAGATTTGGTTAAAATTATATTAACGCACCATTTGGACATAATAATTTGCTCTCCAGAAGGCAAAGAGGAAAGCACCGCCAACCGCGTTGAATTTTTGAAAGACCTGGAAATGAATTTCATGGTAAAGCTATTGACCAACGGAAAAGATATGCGGGAATTTGGCGATAGTTTGAAGTGCAATTATGTTGTGGAAGGAATTAGGCAGTTGTATTCCGAGAATGCGGAAGAAAAGGCTAGGCAGTTATCATCCGAAATCGCACCATTAAGTGGAGATAGCCCTTATAGATGGAGATGGAATGGATATGGAGACTTGATAGACAGAAAAAGAACCCAGTGGAAGGAATCTATCCTATTGACAGTTGATCCCACAGGAAATGTTTTTAACTGCCATTTATTTGACGTTCCCGTAGGCAACATCTATAAGCTAAGTAAAAATATGACTGGCCTTCAAACGGCCTGGTGCCCTTATTGGGACACCTATAACCAAGAAACTATGGAATGCAAGGAAACCCGGTGCGAAATCCAGCATTATGTCAATTTGATGGATACTCTCTCTTAATTTTTGACACAATAAACGTATTTTCGTCCTTCATTATTAGGACCATATCCGCCATAATTGCAATTCATCTCTAAACCTAAAATTATGTTCAAGTCTAAAGAGCAAATACTAGAAAAATGAACATTATTCTTAAAATCATAATACCAACCATCAGGGCAAACGATTTCAGCTTCATCATCAGAATAAACTATTTTATCTTCAAAACTAAAGCCAACATCGCCATCTTCGCCAACATATCTCAACGCATCAATCATAAAAGTTTTATCATTGATTTTCATCGTTCTGTATTTGTTGTTATCACGAGGGTCCGTGAACACATCGCATAGTCCGCTAAGGCAATATGTCTCTAGATTTTTTGCTCTTTGCCATGAATTATCCAAGCATATATAATATACATCCATATCATAAAAATTACCGAAATTACCAGCTATTCCATAAAATACCGATTCATCGTTTATTTTTATTTCCTTGTTGGTTCCGGCATTGCAAACGCCCCACCCATAATTAAGCGACCAATAGTTATTTATGTATTTCTCAAAAGCAGGAACTTCGGAAGATAATCCCCATTCTAGAATATTAGATTTTATAACATCCAACATAGTCAGGGAATCCGTTTTGATTATAAGACGACCAGGGCATTCGGCTATCAAAGTGCCTCCGACACACATATCCCTTGTGGGCATTGGCCAGCAATTATCCTGCCCATAGTAGCAATGAGAGTTTGGTTCCCCTTTGATTATTTCTGTAATCAATCCTTCTGTACCCCAAGCCCACTCTGCCATAGCAGCCTTCGCACCCTCATTATTCCAAGCCCCGCCGTTCTTAATCGCTTGGGCAAAATTAGTCAAACGCTGCGAGAACTCACCCTCACTTAAATCACCCAGCAACAACACAGAAATAGCCAAAAGAGCCGCATCGCTCTCGCTATTCCCGAATACGCTCATATCCTCGCTGTCCTTGAAATCATCGCTGTCAATGCCAAATACAGCGAATATCTCCTTCTGTGCCTGCCTTTTGGCTTCTTTGACCGTTTTACCCTGGTCGACCAACGCAAGAACCCTATGATATTCAATGTGCGTAAGCACATTCACATTTACCTGATCTTTTTCTCTTAAATCAGCTATAGCAAAAAGCTTTATAGGGCCAGATTCGCCACCAGTATTCTCGTTTCTATAATATCCGTCTGCCTCAAGTATAGCATAAGGTGATACAAGCTCCACGTTCCGTATCTCAAAACTGCCCCGGTCATCGGCTATTATATCCGCGAATGAGCGGCCAGTTTGCTCAAAACTGTCGTTCAGCTCATACAATGTAGCCTTAGAGCCTTCCATAAACGGCCCCTTCTGGGAAACGCCGGATATTTTAGCCTTCTTTATCGGATTGCCGCTACTGCTGTCGGAAGAGCAAGAGAGGATTGATGCCATCGCGAATGCAAGGGCTGCTATGAATATGAGGGGCCTGGACTTTTTCATTTCCGAATCTCCTGGTAAAGGGCTAGTAGGTGAGGTTTTGAATATAAAATATACAAAAATATGTGAATTGCATAATTTCTTTCATCTTTGTTGTAATTATAATAATATTGGAATATTCAGGCTAGAGGATTAAATAAAAATGGAAGAATTTGCGCAGCCACTATACGGCGACCAGATAGCGGGTCAACTTATAAGCTCCGGGCAGCCGTGGCAGATATGGATTGGCGTGGGACTGGTTCTGTTGCAGGCCTTTTTCCTTCCTATTGGATATGCTTTATTCAAAGGTATTCTGTCTATACATAAAATGCGTGAAGCTTTAGAGACAGAGAATAGAACGCTCAAAAGAGACGCTGAGATGAACACCATGGACAAAAAATTTTCGGATAAATACATCTCTTTGGAAAAGAAGGTTGACGGCACATTTTTGAATGTGTGCCATAAGGTCGATGAATCCGAAACAACGATGAAATATGAGTTCAAGGAATTCAAATGCCTGATCCTGGCAAAGGTGCAGGAGTCCGAAACGCAGAGGAATGCGCAGTATGAACGAATTATAGACTTTATGGGGTATATAAGAGGGGAAGACAATAAAATCAGCGGTCGCGCAAAATGAAGCATTGGGCAGAACATTGGATACTATACCCCTGGCGCAGGTTTGCTAAGTGGATGGATAGGATGTTGTACAAGATTGCGGATTTTTTGGATAGGATTACAGACTGTTTAGATTCAGTGGCAATCCGTTTATGTTCGGTGGCAGACTGGATTAGAAAGAAACTCAAAAGGAGGAAATGAAGATGGCAATGCAGACTCAGGAATATGACGAATTTGGAAGGCCGAAAACGCCTACGACCACAACCACGCAGCGGCCGATAGTTGCCGCAAAATCAAGCGGCACAAGCAGCAACGGTTTAGGAATAGACCCGACAACCCAAGATAGATCATGGATTGTCAACACAAAAGATTTGCATGGTGCGTACGAAAATATGTACAAGCTGCAACAACAGCAGACGCAGCAAGATAACGCAAAAAGAGAAGCTCTGGCAACCAGAAACGCACAGGAACAAAGTGCTCTTATGGGCTATAATCCGCAAGTTGCCGCAAGACTAAGCGACTATCTCATGAGTGGTGCTTACGACACAAACCATCAAGCGAACAGGGATTTGGCTAACAAACGTGCCGAATTGCAAACGCAACAAATGGGAGATACTTTATCGTATCTCGATGACTCAGGCGCATTAGCCGCCGATCTTTACCGAAAAATGCTACTCGGCCAAGAGATAACGCCAGAGATGTGGGATAGCGTATTTGATGAGAATAATAATCTGAAACTCAATCCAGCGAAGGCCGGATTGAAAGAACAGTCTGATTCTGAAATTCGATTAATTAACATTAGAAACGATGCAATAAAATCAATAAGAAGCAATGGCAATTTAGCTGGGTTCGACTACGCAGATATAATGTCTGCGTTAAATTATGACGAAACCGAAGAGCTTAGACATTTAATAGATGGATTAGTAGGCAGAGATGGTGACATTGAACTGCGTGTAAAAAAGGCAATAGAACGCAGCAATACGCCCCATTCATCAAACAGTTCATCATCGAGTGCTTCGGATATCACCCTCCCTACAGGAGAAGAAAAAGTCAGTGGATATATAGAAGTTGATGGAAATACTTTAAACGACCTCAACTCTAATGTATCCGTAGGTTCAGTAGTTGTTGTAAATGGAAAAAGGGCAATTGTAACAGAAGTTAAAAACCCTGCGAAAAGAAGCATTAATATATTTGTAGAGTATCTAGACGGAAGCGGCAAGTTTACAGCCAAATACGGGGAGCGTTTTTAGGAGTGATAGGCGTGTCAGGACTGTTTGATAATTACTACGCAGGTAGAGGTGGATTGATAAATCCAATCGAAGTTCAGAATGTTCAAAGTACAACAAGCGCAACAGGCGCAACAGGAGAAACAATGTTACCAGCAGCAGCAGCAGGAATAGGATTAGCCGTAGGTAGCTTAGGAGCTGGTCTATGGCAGGGCTACAAACAGGATAAGCTAAGTAGAGCCGCGCTAGCTTACCAAAAGGAACAAGACGCAATAGCTCTGAAAATGCGGAAAGGGCAAATTGCAGAGGAAAAACAGCGGTATCTACGCGGTTTAATGGAAGCGGCCGCCAAGCAGAGACATTGGGCGGCTAACTATCAGCCAACGCAGCAGGGAGGGTGATAATATGGCATTCGGAGTAAATTTCGCAGGGAATCTATCTAGCGGTTTAGGCAACCTGTCACGGACCTTGCTTGAGGTTAATGAGCAAGCGGAAAGGAAACGACAACGCGATCAAATGATAGGCTGGCAGAGAGAACAATTGAAACTAAAGCAAGATGCGGAAGATAATAAATTGGTAAATGAAGAAGCGCGCAATGCGGCTTTCAGCGAGAAGCTTATGGGCTTTACAAAGCCAACTATATCGCAAGAGCAAATGGAAGATGAATACGGATTGCCAATGTTTGATGAGAGTGAAAATCCTATGATGCAAGATGTTGAAATTGCAGCACCGGGAATAAATGCCGGAACGGCAGGGGTGGCCTATCTCGAAACTAACCCAACATCCGAGTATTACAGAAATATTTTGGCTGCAATTGAAAACCAAAGGAAGCTCGACAGCAGTGATGAAAATGCCTATCAAAAAAATAGGGTAAACGATGCCTTGTACGGAAAGCAAGGAGAAGATGGTCTTCTCGAAAAGAAAAGGAAGGATGCGGCGGCGGCGGCTACGGCCAAACTAAAAGCGCAAGATGAACAATTGCGCAAAAAGATGGCCTTAGAATGGGCAAAGCTAAAACGGCAAAAAGAAAAAGATGCGGAAACTGCAGCAAGAGCGGAGCGAACCAAGAGCGGAACGGCAACAGAAAGTGACTTGCAAGCAAACGCAAAAAGAGCAACCGAATTAGAAAATTTCATAACAGCATATCAAGGCATTACGCTAGATGATGGGCAGAAAAGCCTACTCAGAGTTGCCGAGGCAGAGCTTAAAAATCTGAGAATTGCCAATAATAAGAAACCAGCGGTAACTCCAGCAGCATCTGGTGGATCGGGAAGCGTATCAAGAGTACCAATAGAATAGAGGCGAAACTATGGCGCAGCAATATTATGTTTTAATGCCGGATAGCTCCACACAGCTTTTTACAATAGATTTAGATGATAAATCATCGGCAGACGAAAAGCTATACCAAACGCTTGAAAGCGAAGGCGTAAGGGCATTGCGCATAAAGCATAGAAAGCCGGAAATGAACTATCAAAACGCAAAAGCAATATGGGCACAATCTGCTATTCATCAACCTGCAAACATAGCAACTTCCGCAACTCCACCACCTACACCCACCCCCCAACCCCAACCAGGCAGCTACACCCCAGCCCAGCCGCAGCAGAGCCCATTTGTCGTGCCGAGTATAATGGATCAGCAACAGCCGGAATACACGCCAGCACCAGCGAATATGCAACTGCCACCTACAGCACAACCGGCACGGCCAAATTTTGCGAGCATAATACAAAGCATGCCGCAACCCCAGCCGATGCCAGCGCAAAGCACTTACGCCAAACCACAACCAACAGAAAAGGATATGGATAGGCACGAGGCAAAATTAGCAGCGGAGCAGTTCGGAGCAGAATACGATGAATATGTCGCTAAATTCAATGCCGCCTATGAAGCGGACAGAAAAGCAAGGGAAGTGAGAATAGAAACGGAATATCAACAGTCACAGGCAGAAAGAAAAAACAAACCTATAGGTATTGGCGTAGTCCAGAGAAGCGACATAGAAAGAAAATACCAAGACCGACTAAGTAGCGGCCAGAAAAAAATGTCCAAAGATGAATTCGCAAGAGTAAGCTCCGGTTTTGCAAACAATAATCAACAGAAGCTATGGAATCCCGGACAAGAAGAACTATCGGAGATGTCTAATTGGCAGAAAATAGGACAAACTTTAGATGAATTTGGAGATGCCGTCACAGCTCCCATAGCACCACTAACCGAGGACGAGAATACAAAAAACCGCAGAGGCGTTCAGATACAAAACGCATTCGCATTGAAAAAGCAGCTTGAAGAATACAAAAAACTCGCAGAAGCTGGAAATGCAACCGATGAACAAATGGCATTCATAGCCGAAAATGACAAACCTTGGTATAGAGAATTTGCCGAAGGTGTAGCAAGTGTTCCGGGATTCCTGCATGATGTTATAACAGACCCAACAGCAATGAAAGATTTCCTAAACGAAATGCGTAGATTAGCACCGGGCTCGATGATTGGTGGTAGCGCATTGGCGGGTATTGGCAGGGCTGCGTTTACCGCTGGCAAAACAGCACAGCAGGCTACAAGAGCGGCAAGGCTTGCTCATGCGCAAAATCTCAAATGGAAAGATACATTCGCCAACATAAAAACGATAGACGAACTCAAAAGCGCAATAGTCAAATCCAATGTTTACAGGCAATTAGCCGCCGAGTTCGGAGCGGAAGTAGTGTCGGAAGGCATTATGGAAGCTCTCATAATGTCGGGAAGAGGTGAAGATTTTGATATAAACGCCATTATGCGAGGCATAGGCGAGGAATTCGCATTCGGCGCAGCCCCAGGCATAGCAAGGGCAGGAATACACGTCGGAGCTAAGAAGATAGACAACGCCAACAGAGTAACGCAAGAGGAATACAATACAGCCGTAGGAAGCGGCGTTCTAGCGGACAAGAGCGATGCGACGGCAGGGCTCGAAGGCAACCTGGTAATGGATCACGGAGCGGCAGGCGGCAACCCATTCATAACGCAGGGCTTGCAAGAGCTATCCAACCGCCCAGACAGAGCGGACATAATCAGAGAAGCGGCAGCGCAAAGAAACGCAGACTTGACGGCAGACCACAGAATGAGGGTCACGGACAGGGATATTATGGTGGATGTTTCCGAAGAGGCCGCAAGCCATTCGGGAGGCGCAACAGCAGGTGTGCAGTCCGTGCCTGGCTACCACGCAGACGGCATAAGCCACATTGGCAAAGCAGGCAACACAGGAACGATGAGGCACGAATCCCAGCACGACATTGAAGATCGCATATTCGGCGAGAACGCAACGCCGGAGATGAAGGCTATAGCCGATGACATAGCAGACTGGGCGGCAAAAGCCAAGATATGGGCTTACGAAAATGATGTAAATATGCCGAGTGAAAGGGAGCTTGCGGCTGAGGTTCTTACTTACCGCTTAGGCTACCACGAGCCGCAACAGGCAGCGGTTGAGAATATCCCTGTGCCGAGGGAGCTTCTGGAGAAAATAGCGGATGCCGCAAGGGTTCCGAGGGAGCAGGTTATATGGGAGAACAAGAACGAGTTCAGAGAGTTCACCGAAGCGGATAATGCAGAGGTTGCGGAGCTTGCAAGCCGATACAAGGGGCAGTTTGCGCAGAGGCCGCAGAGCAAAGCGGAGAGCATGGAAGACGTGCCGTTTTCGCTTGCAAAAATTGACACCAACAATAAAGAATTCACAGAAAATGCAAATTGGGTAATATCAGCTAATCCGATAGCACAAATAACAGGAACAGAATTTCAAAAGTCAGACATTAACTTAGTTACGCAAGTTTCCGATTATTTCAACAGCATAGGCGGTAAAGTAAATAGAAACGGATTAGGCGAAATAGAATTAACTCGGAGAGGAGTAAAAAGTAGCGTAGGACATGGAATTGGAAAAGAAAAGGCCGCTGCATTTAAGGCGGTTCCAGATGTTATTAAAAGCGGAAGAATAATAGACCATCAGAAAAATTGGAAAGGCAGAGGTTATGATACGTACATTATTGCCGCTCCTATTAAAATAGGCGAATCTGATTATATTATGGAAGTTGTTGTAGAACAAAACAAAGTCAACAACAGAAACAAATATTATTTGCATGAGGTAGAGATAAAAAGCAAGGCCCTTGATGCGTTCAAGACCACGACTGAACGTAGCGCACCAAGAGCCTCTACTGATAATCTACAAAATTCCCCAGACAGTCAACCCACCACCGCAAGCCCTATAAGCTTCTCCCTTGCTTCCGCAGCCGGAATACCCGAAGCTCGCAAGAACGACCCCAAGGTGAAGGACAAAGCCGCCCAGATGTGGCGTGAAAAAGGCACGGACAGCCCATTCTTCAAGCGGTGGTTCGGGGATAGCAAGGTCGTGGATGACCAGGGTAAGCCGCTGGTAGTGTATCATTTTTCAAGAAATAAAGGGTTTACGATTTTTGATAAAGACAAACTCGGAAACGAAACTGTTGGCGGCGATATAGCTATAGAGGCTAATTCTAAACTAGGCTTCTGGTTTAACGACAATCTATTAAAAAAAGAAAATGATTTTATACGAGAAGAAAATTTAGATTTAAAAAGCGTTTATCTGGATATTAAAAATCCATATAGAATAAAAAGCCTTAGAACCCTCATAGATGAACTTAATAGATATACCGAAACGCAGGAGAGTTTCATTGATGATGATGGCGATTTATATATGCCAGATGATTACCAAACTGCGGATGATTTAGCTAAAAAATTTCATGACATTGTTTTAGATGGCTATGATGGTATTATAGTAGAAAATGATACTGAATTTGGCGGCACATCTTATGTAGCCTTTTCCCCCACCCAAATCAAATCCGCCACGGACAACGCAGGCACGTTTGACGGAAGCAACCCGGATATACGGTATAGCCTTAGCCCCTCACAGATAGCAACCGCCAACAATGCGCCGGAACGCAATATATGGCAGATGGTGCGGGATTTCTTCGCGGAACAGGGAAACTTCAAATCCATAGATGAAGCCCTCATGCAATACAAGAAGGCAAAAGCGGACAACGAAGCCAAGCGCAAGGCTGGGATGCCGCATAAGGAAATTCCGGGGCTTGACAAGCTCGCTGAGAGGATAGCGGACAAAGACCCTGCACTAGCAGCACTCATAGACTACGAGAACGATGCGCAAGCCGGAGAGAACGCTGTTGAGATAGCAGCAAAGTATGACCGTTTGAGCGACACGGAGAAGGTGGAAAAAGGGCAAGCGGCGCAAAGTGGATATAGCCAGCCGGATGAGAGTCCAAGAGAGTTAATGCTTGAAACTCGAGTGCGAAACATCATAAACACACCAGAAATACACCTTGACGGCAATGCCTATAAAGAGAAATTCACTCTTGGAAAACTGAGAAGCATATTTGATTTCATAAACAGCATAAGATTAAACTCAAAGAATAAAAACACAACTTTTGAGAATTTAGATACAGGAGATAAAATTATCATAAGCAAAGAATCTGCCGGAAAAATAGCGCAGCATTGGAAAGACGGAGATGTTTACCAAAAGACAATAGCGCATATTCCAGAAATAATAAGGCGTATGATGTTATTAGACGAGGCAAAAGATGCAAATAACAGTAATATAAACTACTCTTATTTTATTACTCCGACAAATATAGATGGGAGGTCTCATGTCATTTTAAGCACGGTTAGACGAGCAGGAAACGATGTTTATTATGACCACAATGTATTTAACGGAACTGTAGCAGAAGTCTTTGAAATGGCGAAATTATACACTGATAACCCAAAATACAGCAGGTTAAACGAGATTTTGAAAGATGTAGATCGTGAATTTTTGCAAAAAGAGAGCGACCATAGTCTTACCGAAGTCCGATCTCCGGAGGCTACAGCCGCTCAAGCAGAGGGCAACCATAACCCTGACCTGGTCCGAGCCAGGAGCGTTACAGAAGCCTCTACCAATGAATATACAAAAAAATCCGAGGAAGCGGTGGGAAAAAGTGAAAAAATAGAAGGAAAACAGCAAGAAATTTTCATAACCGACCAAATAAACAGCCTGGACATGGAAAGTCGAGCGGATATATTCACCCGGAAAATACAAGATTCCATGCTAGACCTGAAAAAACTGCGAGACCAGCTCAAAAACAAAAACGCAGATGCCTATAAAGCCTATGACCTTATGCACGGCAAGCAGGACTACGCCGCAAAGCAAATGGAAGAAAAGTTTGTTAGACCTATCCAAAAGATTATATTAGCCCACAACCTTGACATAAACGCCGTAAATGACTATCTCTATGCGCTCCACGCCCCAGATGTAAACGCTTATGTAAAAAGCCAAGACCCAAAGGTTGAGAATGGCTCCGGCCACACAGACCAATGGGCAAAAGAAATGCTCGATGACTTCAAAGAAATGCCAGCAAGCAAAAAAGCAGCTTTTGAAGCCATAGCCAACCTGAACCGCAACATGAACAAATGGCGAATAGATTTACTTGTTGAAAGTGGATTGTGGAGCAGAGCCAAAGCGGATAAGCTCACAAAGCTATACCCCAACTACGTGCCTCTAAGAGGCTTGCCGGCAGAGATAGAAAGGGCTATGGGGCAAGCGGGCGGCAGAGGCGTTCTCAAAGGAGTTGCTCCAATGGCAGACGGCAAAAGGCGCAAAGGCCGCAAGAGCGCAGCGCAAGATGTTATGGCGCAAAATTTCGCTATTACCCTCAATGCCATAGTAAACGCCGAGAGAAACAATGCCACGCAGCAGCTATGGAAAATGGCAGAGAGTAATCCAGACCCAAAATTCTGGGAGCTTGACCCTCATTACGAAAGAAAGAAAGATGCTACCGGAGAGACCGAATTTGACTACGAGGAAAGTAGGCAAAGAAATGTAGTTCCTGTTTACAGAGACGGCGAAAAGCACTACATCAAGTTCAAAACAGAAATGGGCAAGCGCATATCCGACAGCATAAAAGGCATGACGGAAGAACAAAACAATGCCTTTATCAGAAGCTTAGGCAAGCTAAACAGGGCTTTGGGCGCAATGATAACCACTTACAGCCCGGAGTTCATGCTTACCAACTTCACCAGGGATTATCTGCATGCAGTTATTCAGAGCTTTGGAAGAGACGGCGCAGGAACGGCAAGAAAGGTATTAACCAACACGCCGCAAGCACTCATAGCATTGTTCGCTAACGAGAAGGTTCCAAACGAATGGGGCAAGTGGAAGAATAAATACTTTGAAGCTGGCGGTAAGATAGGATTCATCCAGAGCATAGAGTTCAGGGATTTTGCCCAGAAGTTCAGCGAGGAAATAAAGGACTTGCAGCGGAGCAACGCCGACCCTAGAAAGATGATCCGCAAAATGGCCGGATTCATGGAAAAAGCAAATGAGCTTGTAGAAAACTCCACCAGAATATCCTACTTCCGGGCCTTGGTTGAAAACGGCATGGCTGTGGATAAAGCAGCGCAGAAAGCCAAAGACCTAACCGTGAACTTCAACCGCAAAGGCGAATGGAAATGGCTAAGCTCAGTATGGCTATTCGCAAACGCTTCAATTCAGGGTATTCAGAACGTAGCTTCCTTGTTCACAGACAAAGACCCTGCGGTTCGCAAGAGAGCCTATGCCGGAGCCGCCGCATTGTTGGCGGCAGGTGCTACTATAAGCCTCCTGAACCATATTTTAGCCGGAGATGATGACAATGGCAGAAACGGCTATGAGAATATCCCTGAATATGTCAAAACGAACAATATGATTATATGCCTCGGAGACAGCAAGGCTATAACAATACCGCTTCCGCACGGCTGGAAAGCAATATACAACGCCGGAAGGCTTGCTATGGACTTAGGCATGGGCGAACACTTCGGAGCTTTGGATTTCTCGGCGGCAATGGCAGAGAACATAATCAGCGCATTCAACCCATTTGGAAGCGACATAGACCCGGCGGACCCAGCAGGATCAATAGTGGGTTTAGCTATGCCGGCAGCTTTGAAACCAATATCAGACATAGACAGAAACAAGGATTTTGCCGGAAGAAAGATAGTGCCAGAAAGTTCATACTCCACAAAGCCAGATTCACAACGCTACTTCGCAGGCGTAAACCCCATAATCCGAACCATAACCACCAAAGCCAACGAATGGACAGGCGGCAGCGAATCTATAGCCGGAGCCATAGATGTAAGCCCAGAGACCATAGAGCATGTATTCAACGGCTACACAGGCGGCATGGGTCGCATAGCCCAGCAGATTACAGGCATGATTGTTACCATAGCAGATGGCAAATTGCCAGAGGCAAGGCAAGTGCCATTCTACCGCCGCTACAAGTTCCAGAACCACGAGGCCGCAGACCGTGGCACAATGAGCGAAATACGGAAACAAACCCAGCAGACCTACAATGAATATAAGAGATTGGTTCACAAAGACAAGGGCGAGGCACAAAAGTATCTTGAAGAACATCGTGGAGAAATAGAATTCAACTACATGGCAAACCGCATTCAAACAGCCTTGAACACCATAAACAGCCATGCAGGAAGGTTAGACAAAGCTGGAAACACAGAAAAAGCCAAGCGAATGAAAGAAGCCCAAAAGGAAGCAGCCAACAAAATTGCAAGCGCAGAAGTCAAATTGTGGGATAAGCTGCAAGGGGCAGATGGCGCAAAAGATACTGATGCGGCAAAAACCGAATTTAACGCCACTTTGAAGGCAACTATGGATAATTTTAGAAAGACTATGGAGTAGGTTTTGTGTGGGATAAATTTACTACATTAAACTTATGTACAACACAAAATCGGCAGCTGTTTTAAGCTCTTTTTACACTCTAATAGAGAACGATTTTTGCGTAAGTCATTATAGAGCAAGGACTTACACAAATTACAATAATGCTCTGGTAGGCCAATACCGATGTATAACGACAGTCTTTTTATTTTAACAACTGCGATAATATTGCAGTTGCTGGCTTTTGTTTATTCGCTTATATACCTGGTTTTCCGCTCAAATGCCCAAGCGGAGGAAACAGAACTTGAAGGTATTTTAAACAGCGAAGAATTCAAAGAGATTATCTTCCAAGGTATCTACATATCTTGCATGGTATCTTTTGTCCTTTTTGGCCTTGCATTTGCAAGCGATCGCTGGTATATTTGGGTTATAGAACCGATTATAATATACATTGGGGTTATTTTTATCCCAAAAATTCTGGCAGCGATGTTTCCGGATACGCTTTTAAAATTTTGCATAAAATCCTATAGAATTTTCAAATACATTTTTTTGCCAACAGCAAAAGTCTCGTTGTTTTTTCAAAAATTCATTTTCAAAATTTTAGGCTACGACAGCAGGCTCTCCTTTTTGTCCGAGTCCATGCGTGAAGCCATAAGGAATAATGATTCTCCCGAAGCTTTGGAAGAAGAAGAAAAGCAAATGATAAGAAACATCTTTGTTCTTTCAGATACGCCGGTGCGAGAGATAATGACACCCAGAGTTGAAATGCGAGCCGTTGATGTTCAAACATCTCTGCCGGATGTGATTCGGCTTTTGAATAACGAAAGGCACAGCAGACTTCCAGTATATTCCGGTTCCATAGACAACATAATAGGCATTCTTTCAAACCGTGAATTCCTTGAATGGTACACCGAAAGGCCGCATGAAAACTTTGATTTGGAAACATTAGTTCACCCGGCAATTTTTGTGCCAACCGGAAAAAAAATAGACTCTCTTTTACATGAGCTTAGAGAAAGCAACAACCATCTGGTAATAGTCGTTGATGAGTATGGCGGCACTGCGGGCTTGGTCACCATGGAAGATATCCTGGAAGAGATAGTCGGTGAAATTCAGGACGAAGACGATTTGGAAGAGGACATGGGTTATGTTAAGCTCCCGTCCGGGCAATACTTATTAGATCCGTTAATCACTCTTTCCGATTTGGAAGATCATTTGGGAATTCATTTTACAATAGAAGAGGACGAGCATATAGAAACCCTTTCCGGCCTTATACAGCATACTCTCGGTTCATTGCCGAAAATCGGCACAAGCGTTGAAATTCAGGGCTATCTGTTCAAAATAAAAAAGATGGACGGAACCAAAATGGAAGAGGTTATTCTGGAGACTCCTATTAATCCCAAAGGGGGATAAGATGAAGTGGCAGATTATAGACAAATGCGGAGTTCGTGACGTTTGGGTGGAGAGGTCTATATGAGAAAAATAGTTTTATTAAGTTTTGTTATAATTTCAATGTTTGGATGTGCAGCCGCTCCGCAAGCAGTTAAGCCTAATAAACCCGCTTCTAAAATCACCAATGCTAATTATAAGCTTTTTGGCTCAGATGGCTATGGTGGATATGAAGATAGACGATTATACGAACTCGGAGATAACGCTTTTGCAGTTTCTTTTTATGGAAATAGCACTACTATAGCATTTCATGTTGCAGATTTTGTCTTACTACGATCTGCGGAAGTGGCTAAAGAAAATGGATATGAATATTTTTATATTGTAGAATCAAAACAATATACTACTGAGCAGCAAATCTCTAATACTAAAGCTAACACAAACGCTTATACAAGTGGTAGGGCAAGCAATTACGGCATGGCCGATACATATATTAGTGTAGGCGGTAGCGCAAGCGGAGAATCAGTTACTGTTAGCGGCAAAATTAACTATCACAACATAGAAAACGTTATTTATTGCTTTGCAGACCCCCCGGAAACAGAAAAATTTGTTTATAAGAGTAGTGTAATAATTCAAGATATTAGTAAAAAATATCAAATAAAACTAGGTAGAGAAGCTGAGATATTAGAAAAAGAACGCCATCAGCAAGAAATAGAATATCCAAAAAAGATTAAAGAGTATTGTTCTTCTATACTTCACTATGATCCTGAGTGTGTTGGCGTAAAATGGTGGGAGTAAATTCAGGCTATTCGCCACTTCCAAAAGAAAGAGATTTTGATTCACCCTAACCAAGGAGTTATTATATGAGAAAGATGGTTTTATTAGCTGTTAGCGTTGTGTTGGTTGCACTTGGGTGTTCCTCAGATAAGCCATACTGTGAAGGATTACTCGGAAGTGTAGAATATGATCCGTCAAATCAAGAATGTATAGACGGCGTTGTATATACTAACTTTATAGACGCTCGTGATAACAAAAATTATAAAAGTGTACAGATAGGTACTCAAATCTGGATGGTAGAAAATTTGAATTATAATGCAGCAGGCTCAAAATGTTATTTAGACTATATTTCAAATTGCAATAAATATGGCAAGCTATACGATTGGAATACTGCAATGAATGCCTGTCCTATAGGTTGGCATTTGCCAAGCAACTACGATTGGAAGATTCTAGATGATTTCGCTAAAGATAATTATTATTATTCGTCAGATGCCCTAAAAACAAAGGATGGATGGACGTACACATATAATGGTCAAATGCGTGATGGTAATGGACGGAATTATTCTGGATTCTCGGCTTTGCCTGGAGGTGCCGGGTTTACTAATGCAATTTTACGGCCAGATAGCGAGGATTACTGTGGTACATCAACCTTTGGCATATCCTGTTTTGCTGGACGTATAGGATATTGGTGGACGTCAACAGGTAATGGCAATAATTTTGCTTATATTAGGACTATATATGCCGTTGGTGGTGGCGTTGAAATAGACAGCGATTATAATAAAGGATATTTTGCTTCCGTTCGCTGTATTAAAAATTAACCCCGGCTATCGCCTTCCTGCTTGCTGGTGCGGAGCAATAACGGTTAGACGAAAGGGGTGAGCTTGCGGTTGAGGGTCTAGGCTTAGGTAAGAGGCTAGCGGTTAATCTTGATTAGAATAAATTTCCTCTATATAGTATATCGTCTGCGACAACGACAAAACTAGCGATTCCTTGAACTGCGTTACTTTTGACGATTCCAATTCTAACTCCAATTTCAAGGAATTAAGCAGTATCATAAACCAAGCCTTCTCATTCTCGCCCATGCCAAAGGGAATATCTTTCTCTCCCCAAGAAAATACAACATCGCGCATGAAAACCAAGGAAAACAATTCATTTGCAAAAAACAAATACATATTATTCAAGTCTAGCAAATGCTCCTGCTTAACTTTCTTGTCATCCGGGTGAATGCCCATGATTTCAAAGGGATTCTTAGTCAAGAAGGCTAATATATACAGCGATGCGATTTTATGCCGGTCTATGCGGCTTTCTTCGGCGGCTTTGCCAAAAACATCATTTTTGAACTGGCCCCAATTAAATTCATACAACTCTAACGCAGAACGAAGCCTTTTAAGGTCAAGCTCAATAAAACCCTTCTTTCTGCCCAATTTATTATTTATGGCTTGCGCAAACCCTTCTGCTAACCGCTCTATTTTCTCCCACCAATGTATTCTAGATTTGCATTCTTTCTGATTATCGCTCATCTTAGGTCAATACCCCCGGAAAGCCATTGGCAATTTCATAATCAATGGCTTTTTCAAGTTTTGGAGCTACATCTATAACCGATTTTTTCGGCTCGTCATTCTTAGGCGACAGCCTTAAACGTCCGTCTTCCGTCATTTTGACGGGAATTTTTGTCAACCAATCCATTTGTAGCTCCTGTTTTATGGTTTTCCGAGTGTAAATATAGAAAATGATTAGCAAGCTTATGGCCGTGCTGCGGCTGTTGTTGTGTCAATCCCAGTTAATGCTCGGAGGCGGGTCTTTCAAGTCTTTGTTATTTTTTGCATCTTCAAATTTCTTTTTCAGATATTCTGCTCTATTCTTTTCTTTTTCCCGTGCCTCAGCAAGTTTTTTCTCAAGCTCCGCAGGTTTGTTTTTCTCGCTCTCCAAAAAAGCTTCCAAGCTCTCTTTCTTTTTACGCTCCCTGTGAGACACAACCTCTTTGGTAAAGGTGTCTATAACCAAAACATTATCACAACACGGGCAAATAACTTCAATATTTGGCATTTTAAAAAACTAGAAAATTAAATTTCTATATTCCATAATGTTGAAAAAACTTGTCACCATAATACTTGCCCTGATAGCCTTGCTTGCAGGCTTTTATGCTCTTGTGCGCTTTGCGGGGCTTAATCCTGATGAATTTTTCCCAAAATCTCTAGGTAAAGCGGAAATTTACGGAACTCCAGACCCGGATAAACTACAGCAACTCTATGATTCGCTGGAAACCATAAACTTTGTGCTCCGCAAAGAAACCGATGAAAGATTGATGAAAAACCTCAAGGAAACCCAGAAAAACCTGTGGGAACGCATTTTATTGACCAGAAATGCCATCACAAAAGCAGATGCTCCTAAAACAATAAACGAAGAAGAAACCGATTTGGTAGATTCTTTGATAAGAGGAATTTCCATTACCGCCGGCATATTGCTCACCATAATTATATTTTTAATAATTAAGATCAGCCGTCGCACAAAAGAGGTAGAAAAGGTCACCGAAAGACTGATGGAACTGCAAACAGAGCCGGTGCCTCCGCCACCTCTATCCGGCATAGACCCAACTGTATTTGCCACCCGCTTTCGCCAACCACCGCTTCCGCAGGTTAAACCCGCAGAAATGCCCACAGAGCAAAAAACGCAACCAGAGCCTCAACCGGAACCAGCAAAGCTCAGGAAAACAGCAAAGCAAAGAGTGACCGAAGCTGTAATTGCAATGAAAAAAGCACTTGAATCTTTGCGTGAGCCAAGAACTCAAAAAACTCAAGCCGTTAATACCGGGCCAATAGCTACAACAGAAAAGATAACCAAAACCAATATCAGAGTTCCAAGCCAAAACAACACGAGAATTACTCCGCCTGCAGATGAAACAAGCTACGACCGCAAGGCCAAGGACAAAAAGCAAATTCTGGATTATGCAAGGCAAGGGCGTACAGACAGTGAGATAGCAAAATGGCTAAGCGTTCCTCGCGATTATGTTGAAACCGTCATCCGCCTGGCCAGAGAAAGAGGCGAGCTGTAATTGAGAATTGATACTCTTATACGATTGGCAATTTCCGGCGAAGTACCGCCTGATCCAAATGCTAAGGAACAGGAAGTAAAAAGCAATTCTCAATTAACAGAAAAAGGTTCGGTTCAGTTAGACACGGAAAAACTAAAGGTAATAGATGAACTTTCACGCTTGATTTTGGAATTGAAAAATAAATTTCCGGAACTTGTACGAAATTTGGAAAGGGCAAGAGATCACATTTCTGTTAATCAGGAAAATATTCCGATTAAAAAAATATTGAATTTACTCAGTGCCATTCAGCAAAGCATAACGGACAAAACCGCAGCTACTGAACCCATAAGAAATCTTGTTGGAGAAGTGGTAAAAACTTTGCAACCCAAACTTAATTTGGAAATTCCACCGGAAACCAAATTGATTTTAGTTCTTTCTAAAAATGATTTTGAAAGTGCAAATACCATTATAAGAAACATAACAGCAACACCAGTTACAACGCCCGTTACAACTTCACAGCAACAACAACTACAGCCACAGTCACAAACACAGGCACCGCCACAAACACTGCCACTACCGCAGCAACAACCGCAACCACAGCCACAGCAACAACAGTCGCAGTTACAGCCGCAACAACAACCATCACCGCTACAGCCACAACAGTCGCAGCTACAGCCGCAACAACAACCATCACCGCTACAGCCACAACAGTCGCAGCCACAATCGCAGCTACAGCCACAGCAAATTCCGCAGACTCAGCAGACTGTACAGTCCCCTCAACAGGCTCCGCAAGCTCCTGTTCAAGTTTCATCACAATTACCATTGCCACCATCATCGCAACCATACACAACACCACCAGCTCCGCAGCCATCAATACAAACACAGCTACCACTACCTCAGCCTGTATCACAGCCATTGCCACAGCCATCATTGCCGCTGACATCATCATTACCGCTACCACAGCTACCACAGCTACCGCCACAGACATTTCAAACAATTCTCAATGTATTGCAGGAGTTCAAGGAACTCGGCATTCCAAAAGAACTGCAAACGGCTCCGCTAAAAGAACTGGAAACAATAGTTTTGCAAAGAACGGGAATTGAAGTACCAAAAGACTTGGCGAAAAATTTATCCGTAGCATTGGGAGAAAAACCGGTATTTGCAGAGGTGATAACTAGGCCGTTGCCGCAAAGAGAACTGCCGCAGGCAGCAAACACAATGGTATATGAAGTTTCGTTGCCAAAAAACTTTCCAATGGAAAAAATTTTACCGGACTTTCCGAAAAACATACCGATACCGCTAAAAATTGAGCTCGCATTTTCGCTGCATCAAATTCCAGACCAAACAAAACCTGTTGAACCGAAATTTATATTACAGCCCTGGCCGGCAAGCATACCTATTCCAACCGAAGAGAGAAACCTCTGGCTAAAAACAGGTTTGCCGTTCACTCCGCAAACATTGGAACTAAGAGAAAACATCTTATCTTTTAACAACGGCAAATTACCCGAAAGCCCCGAATTGATCAGAACCTTTGCAAGCGCGCTCCACGAGGTTTCCGTACAAACCGAGCAAGGCACAAGTGTTCCGAAAGATCAAGCGAATTTATTATGGCGCGTTGTGAATAATATGCCCATAAACCTGCCGCTGCCAACGCAGATCACGCAAACTTTTATGAAATACCAAGCGCAGGGAAATTACGAAGGCGAATTGTTCAAAAATTTGCCGGAGCCGATAAAAAAAGAATTGCTGCAGGAATTGCCAAAGGAAAAAACTTTGCAACCGGAAGTATTGCAAAAAGCAGTTGAACGAGTTTTAGAGAAAGCACCGGAAGAGATGCGACCGGTATTGCAGAATTTAAAAGAGCAAATTCAATGGACTCGCATTGACCAGGACACTCGTGTGCAAAGCGATAAGGAAAACATATTTTACTTTATGCACGAAGGAGAGCTGCAAAAAGGCAGGCTAAAAGTAAAAGACGAGCGCAAAGGCGGCTCTAAAGACAAACGGGAATCTTCGATTTCATTTTCAATAGACACCA
>Ga0209755_10003074_pt1 | contig 21436 bp, 15 predicted proteins | sample TergutCo191P1_FD_187301 | JGI IMG/M metagenome (GOLD analysis project Ga0209755, IMG submission 187301) | Cornitermes sp. P1 segment gut microbial communities from Petit-Saut dam, French Guiana - Co191P1 (SPAdes) (version 2) | ecosystem: Host-associated > Arthropoda: Insects > Digestive system... | reverse complement strand
TAAAAGAAGGCAGACATTGGAAAAGAAATGACTGCAAGCATCTTTTTATAGAGTTTATAAAACCGCCAATAGCCATAGGCAATGATTATGAAATTAAACCGAATAAGATGTTGGTAAATGAACAAGAGCTTTTTATTTTACATCCCAGAGATTGCGTACGGGATAGATTATCCAGTTATGTTTATTTTGCATCCGCAGAATGCCTGGATCAGGCAGCTTTGGTAGCAATAGCTGAAAATGTAGATTTGAATGAATTGCAGAAATGGAGTAAAAACGAAGGTCCAGAAATGATAGAAGCTCTGGAAGAATTAAAACAGAAAATAAAATTTACACAATCAACTAAAAAGTAGGTTATATCAACTAAAAAGTAGGTTTTTCATTCCACCAAACACAAAAGCCTGACTTTTACTCACAAACTATCGCCAAAATCCTGCCTGAACTTCGCAATCAGTTTTGACTGCCAATCAGATACCGGCTCAAGCCTGCCATAGAAAAAGCGCAGAATCTTCGGTTCTTCGTAGAATTTAAGACCTTCAACCAAACGGCGATTTTCATATAACCAAACCAACCTGTCAATAGCATAGTTCACTTGCGAAAGCGTAAACACTCGCCTTGGCAATGCAAGCCTCAACAACTCCATATTGGAAAAATGCTCCTCGCCATTCTCGTCTCGCTGCTCGCTCAAAGTACCACGCTCCATTCCACGAATTCCGCTGGCTATGTAAAAAGACGAACCAAGCGCACCGGCAGGATACTGGTTCTGCGGAATGTGATCCAAAAAAGCCATAGCATCTACATGGCAACCGAGGCCCCCCGGAGGAGTGATAACGGGAATGCCACGCTTGTCCAATTCCTTTACCATATAATCAATAAATATAGGGCCCTGGCTTATCATATCTTCGTCAAGCGTTTCCTGTAAGCCAACAGCAATGGCCTCCATCTCACGCACAGACATTCCGCCATAAGTCAAGAAACCTTCGTATAACGGTATCAACTCTCGCATTTTCAAAAAATGCTCACGATCATTTGTGCATATACCGCCGCCACGCCCAAAACCGAGCTTACGTGCGGAAAAATAAATTATATCCGAAAGTTCGGCAAACTTCATGACAATCTCATGAAGCGTCATATCTTTGCAAGCAGCTTCACGCTTTTTGTTGAAATACAGATTATCAGCCAAAAGACTTGCATCCAGTACCAACGGTACCTTATTTTCACGGCACACTTTGCTAGTCTCTGTGAAGTTCTCAAGCGAAAACGGCTGGCCTCCAACTAGATTCGTTCCGGCTTCCATGCGCACATAAGCCACTTTGTCCGGGCCGTATTTTTTTATTACCTCTTTCAGTTGCTCAATGTCTATGTTGCCCTTGAACGGCAAATCGCTCTTTATCTTGAGCCCTTCTTTGATTATCAGCTCCTCAACTATGCCGCCATTGACGGTGATTAATGCTTTGGCGGTTGTGAAGTGGTAGTTTGTCGGCACCACATAGCCTTTTTTTACGAACACCTTTGACAATACATTTTCGCACGCACGACCTTGATGAGCCGGCAAAAAATATTTGCAACCGAAAAAATCCTTCACCGACTTTTCAAGCCTTGTGAATGTCTCGCTGCCGGCGTAGCTGTCGTCTGCGTACATCATGGAGGCAACCTGCCGGTCGCTCATGGCATTTACGCCGCTATCCGTGAGCATATCCATAAAAACATCCCTATTATGAAGCAGGAACGTGTTGTTGCCCGCCTCTGAAATAGCTTTGCCACGCTCCTCTACCGGAATAAGGTTTAGCTTTTGGATAATGCGCACCTTGTGCATTTCCAACGGGAAGGACTCGCCTGTATAGAATTTGACTTTAGCCATGTCTGTTTTCCTTGCTTTACAAACCAATATAGAATTTTTTTGAAACCAGTACCAACCCAGCGATGATAAATATCGATGGCAACAGATTCACCACATTAATTTTCTTTATTTGAAGCATGCTGATCCCAATTCCGGCTATCAATATGCCGCCAACTGCGCTAACTTCAGTGACAACAGCCTGCAATTCTTCCGCACTCAAAAATGAAGTTATCAACTTTGCAGAGAGCGCAATAGAACCCTGATACAAAAGCAATGCGCCTGCAGAGAAACCCACGCCAAATCCGAGCATTGTGGTTAGCAACATAGCAGATATGCCGTCCAGCAACGATTTTGTGTATAATATGGTATGGTCGCCTCGCAAACCGCTATCTATGGCTCCCAGCACAGCCATCGCACCAACGCAAAACAGCAAAGTAGCTGTGACAAACCCTTCTGCCACAGTGCTTTTGTTCCCGGGCACCATCTTTTTTACCGCCGCTTGAAGCCTCTCACCGGCTCTTTGCAATTGTACATCCATTCTCAAAATCTCACCAACTGCCCCGCCTGCCGCCAAACTGATAATGACAAAAATAAAATTCCCCGTTTTGATTCCCATGGATATTCCCAAAAACAATATGGCGAGCCCAAGCCCCTGCATAATAATGTCACGTATTCTGTCCGGCATTCGCGGCAAAAGCATACCCGCCAAACACCCTAGAATTACGGCACCAGCATTGACAAATGTTCCCCAAAGCTCAGTCATTGGCACTAAGGTAGAAAATTTCTAAATTGCCTATATGGAAAAAATTGTACCAATAGCAATCTTCCTCGCCGCAAGTGCCTTTGCCGCCGAATGGTATGCCAAGGGTGAAGGCTACGAAAAATGCATGGACACAGAAGACGGATTCTTAATTTGCCGGGAAGACTATGTGAATAACTTTTGCTACGGCAAAGAACGTATGTGGCTCAACAATATCAGAAGAATGGTTATGTACGACAGAGGAGAAGAAAGACGGTGGTATGATCAAACTCTGGTTGCAGTCAGAAACCTGAACAGCAAATGCGAATATCACGGCTGGTCAAAACTTAAACTGGCAGACGGCAAATGGACATGGCAATGTTACCTCAATAACCGTGCAACAAAAGACGAAGACTGCAAAGGCTTTGGAAAAAAAAGATAATCGCATATAACGCCACATACTGTCGCTATCAATTTATATATTTCATAAAAAAGGAGCATTTATGAAAGTCACGGAAATCAACGAAACAACGCATTTGCGGTTATGCGGCGAAGATATGTATATGAAAACTCTGAGCATAAGCAAAGAGTCAATGAGATATATGGAAGCATATAATGAATGCCAATCTTTTATCAAAGAACTTGCCATGCGAATACAAAAGGAATATCCTTCAATTAAGGTTGAGGCTTTTGGAAAAACCTTTATTAAATTCTACATATCCAGAATAGGAACAGGTTATTTGAAAATTCGCGTTTATTTTCATGAGCAATCGTGCTGGGTTTCAAAAGCAGATATAGAAAATGCCATGCAACAAAAAAAGGAGAGAGATGATGAGCTAAGTTTTCAACGGAGAAAAGATGAACAGTTGAAAAGTTATCTGCAAGCTTACATAGGTGAAATCCCGGAACCATTTACTCTAGAGTACACTATTTCCCACGGAGTGATAACATGGATGTGCCTGAGATGCTCAAAAGCAACAGGCGGCTATTGCCTTCTTTTTGACAAATATCGCAAAAAGAAAGTAGATGATTTGTTGGCATCAGAAGAGTTTAAAGAAGATATTTTCACCAGATTGCCTATATATATGGAGCTTTATGATAAATTACGGTTTGGGTAAGGGGGATATTTTCTAAATTCTCCCCTATATGACCTATCCCGAAATTACTTTAATCGCCATAGGCTTGTCTATGGATGCGTTTGCAGTTTCAATAACGCTTGGATTGTCTGTTGACAAACCGAAATTAAAAGAATTCATACTGCCGGGAGTGTATTTTGGATTTTTTCAGATGCTTATGCCGATTATCGGATATTTTGCCGGAACTTTATTTGCAGAGAAAATTGAAAAAATTGACCACTGGGTAGCTTTTGGGCTTCTCGCATTTATAGGCGGGAAAATGATAAAGGAAAGCTTTGAGAAACACGAAGAGGAAAGCTCACGCAAAAACTCATTCGCTTTCGCAAGCATGCTGCTGTTGGCTGTAGCTACAAGCATAGATGCGCTGGCGGTTGGAGTGACATTTGCATTTTTCCAGACAAATATTTTTGCCGCAAGTTTAATAATAGGCTTAACAACATTTAGCTTTGCCATAGCCGGAGTGAAAATCGGGAATATCTTTGGAATGAGATTCAAATCCAAAGCCGAGTTGCTTGGCGGAATTGTCCTTGTGCTGATTGGAGTTAAGATTTTAATTCAATAACATTTGTTGCGGAATGTTCAAATGTATTATCGTGCGTTATAACAAATAGTTGCGTTAAATTCTCCACCATTTTAGGCAAATTATCAGCGAGCAACTGACGCTTGTTTTTGTCAAGATTATTCGTAGGTTCATCCAAAATTATAAGCCCGGAATTGCCGAATACTTGTGATAGTGCTAAGCGAATCGCTATAGCTACGGAAATTTGCTCTCCACCGGATAAGTTTATAAAACTGCATCTGTCCTTACCGTTATCCAAATAAAGACTGTAGTTTTCATCTTCATTGCAAACCCATGAAATTAATTCGGACCTGCCAGTAATTTTGGAAAAATAATCGCTCGCAATCAAGGCAATGCGATGCACCTGCTCAAGTAACACGATGCTGCCTAAATCCTTTACATTATCTCTGAAAATAATAGTCAATTCTATTTTTTGTTTGGAAGTTGCAATTTCCAAATCTAATTTTGCAACCTTTTCCATAAGTTCTTTGCTCTCTATAATATCTTTTTCTATTTGCGCAATGCTATTTTTCAAGTTAGTCACTTTTACAAGAGCTGCATCCCCTTTATTCATTAAATTTCTCACGGATTCCTCCTTCAATTTTAATTGTTCCTCGGAAAATTTACCCTTGAGTTCATTCAACTCTTTTTCGCACGATTCTATCCTTTTAGTTTCTTCCAGAATATGATTTTCACTCTCACTTAAACGGGCTTTGCGTGCATCATATTCATCTGCGGTTTTTTGTTTTGCCAAGCATTGTGTATAAACGGAATTTAACTGATCCAGTTTTTCATTTTTAATCCTGTCAATCTTTTCTCGCAGTTTCTTTTCCTGCTCTTTGCGTTTAAGCGCTGCTTCAATTTTTGGATTTAATTCATTTAGTTTAACTGCATTTTCATTTATTATTTTTTTGAATTCTTCCGTTTTTCTTATGCAATCTTCTTCGTTCTTAATAAACTTTTGCAGTTCGCTATCTATTTTTTTTAAGTTCTTTTGACATTCATCTATTCTATGATCAATATTTTTAATATCCGCTTGCAGTTCCGTGAATAAAGTTTTCTTTTCATCCAAAAGCAACGGGGCTTGTTTCTTTTCATCAATTTTTTTATCTATCTCATTTTTTTCTTTCAATAATTCCTTGAGCTTGTTTTCAAAAAAAGCCTTATCATTTCTAGCCAAACACGGCACTTTCAAAACCGGGCAAGTTCCTTCGCTCAACTGTTTTTCATTTTTATTCAACTCCATAATCTCTCTGTCTTTTCCATCTTTGCTCTTTACCAAATAATCATATTCTTCACGCACCTTAGCCAGCGTTTCAATTTCCTTTTTTATGCTTTCTACCTCATTTATTTTTGCAACTTTTTCAGAATTTATTTTGCGCAGCTTTTCCTGCTCTTCTTTATATTCGTTACGCTTTGTTGATATTGACTCATTTATTATCTTCGTTTGCCCGATAGCTTGTTCTGCTCTTCCGTTAAGCTCAATTTGCTTTTTCTCCAATTCCTGCTTTTGATTTTGCAAATTATCGTAATCTTCTGTGGCATTCTTGAATTGTTTCAATTCTTTTCCCCAGACATCACTTTGCTCCTTTGATAATATATATTCATCAAATTTAGCTTTATTGTCATTTAAAAAAAATCTCGATTCTTCGGATTCTTTCAAATTTTCCTTATCAAGCTCTTTTGATTTTTCAAGGCGTTCCATATTTGTTTTTGAATTTTTCAATTCAGCTTCTTTACTGTTGATCTGCTCCTTTTGCGCCTTATACTTGTCCAGTTCGTTTTTTTCATTTTCCAAATCTTTTTTTATGCTCTCCAGCTTTGCGTTATCTTCACCCAATTCCCTATTTTCCTGCTCACGCTTCTTTTCCAATTCAGCAATATCTTTTTTTCGGCTAGTTAAAGCGTCTCTTTCTATCTCTCTATCATTTTTGTCTTTTTCGTATTTTCTCAAGTTTTGCTCACGCAATTTATCATACAAATCACTATAAATTGCCGTATCGAACAACTTGTTGAAATGTTTTGCGCGAGACTCGTCGGTCATTGCAAAAATATCAATAAATTGATTTTGCTTTGCGCAGATCACCGATTCAAAAAATACACCCTTTATGTTGTCCATTTGCAAGATTTTACCAATTTGCCTGTAAACCTCTTCATTTTTTACCCATTTTTGCGAAGAATCCAAGCATGTAAGCTTTGCAGGTGCGCTACCACTGCTGTTGAATTTTCTTTCAACTTCATATTCCTTTTCATCATTGCCTGTAAAATATACCTTTGCGCTTCCGCTGCTTTCTCCTTTTGATACAATATCCTTGTTGTCGCTGCGAGTTTTTGAATCAAACAACGCAAAACCTATGGCCTCCAAAATCGAAGACTTGCCGGAACCATTGTCTCCCAGCAAAAGATTTATTCCGTCTTTAAAATTAATTTCATACTTATTATGAATACGATAATTTTCAAGCATAACTTTATTTATTTTCATTTTTGCCCCCTATAACCAAATTTAATGCAGAATCAAAAATTGAAAAAACATCGCTTGGCTGTCCGTCTTTTACGGCATTTCTCATTTCTGCAAGGGCAGCAGCAGCTATTCCGGCAGATCCACCCCACCGCTTCCATTTTTTTATCTGGGCAAGCTCTATTTCTTCTCGTGAATTCATCTTTGAAGAAAGAACTCCACTACGTGAATTCTGAGCTTTTAATTTTACTTCGGCAAACAAAGCTCCCTTTTCATAAATTCTTTTTTCTGCCCATTTTGTATCGGGAATAAAATCACAGGAAATAAATCTAATTTCCACAAGAACAATATCTTCTGAAGAAATATCAAATAAAGATAAAAATTTACCAAACTCTTCTCTGAATTGCTCAGGATTTGCAGAATCCAATGTTAAGGATTCTCTTATGCAATTTCTTGGGCTTTGCTCTAAAATTTTATGTTCTTTTGAATCGGTATCAAATATAATTGCAGTTTTTAACTTTGTATCCTCGCCTAAATCATAATATTCGGGAGACCCCGGCACAAAGAAAAACGGGTTTTCCTTTGGATATTTTTGTAGCTTGTGTCCATGCCCGCCGCCGATATAAACCACATGCTCTTTCAAATTGTCCAATGCAGATTCATCTTTTAAAAACCCACCGATAAATTCACCGCCTCCGAGCGCAGTATGAACAAGCACAATGCAATTTCGCTTATTCTCTTTTGCGCAATAATCGGCAAATTCCCGCAATTCATCGTCAACCAGCGCACCCGGGTAGCCAAGACCGAAAATTTCAGTTTCACCTGTAAAAACGGAATGATATTCTTTTTCGTTATTTTCCTGAATTTTTATAAATGGCCTTTGCAACAACTTTTCATTTTCCAAATAGATAATCCAACTCTCAAATTCTTTATTTTTATATATCAAATCGTGATTCCCCTCAATAACTACAACTTGAATGCCATAACCTTTGCATTTTCGCAAAAGACGCTCGGTGTTGCCCAAAATATTCGGATGCGTTTCTTTTTTGTCAAAAAAATCGCCGGCAACAAGAATTGCCTCAACTTTATTTTCCCTTGCCTGTTCTATTATGCGCTCAAATGCGTCAAAATAATCTTCAAACCGTTTTGCCTTGAACTCTTCCGAACCAAAATACGGCTTTTTTCCCAAATGTAAATCGCTGCAATGCAAAAATTTCATTTTATTTAATCCCCGACGCTCTGGAAATTTTCTCTTTACATGAATCTATAAGCACTTCTTTTGAACCGAATAAAAAACATTCTTTTTTGGCTCTGGTTATAGCTGTGTATAGCAATTCTTTGGTCAAAAATATTTTATTCTCTTCTTCATTTTCCATTCTCTCTATTTTTTTATCTGGATATACTACAGCCACATTATCATATTCCGAACCCTGAGATTTGTGAACAGTTATTGCAAAAGCCGCTTCATGTTCAGGCAAAGTTAAAACAGGAAAAATTTTCTCATTGGGAAAATATGCAAATTCACCGTCTTTAACTCCAACATCTCCGTTAAAAAGATTTAACTGGTAATTATTCTCAGTGATTATTATAGGGGTGAATTTTGCCTGTTTCTTTTTCACCTGCTCGCATAATTTATAGTTAATATTCCTGGTTCCGTTTTTGCCCACTTTTGTTGCGCACAAAATCTGAAATGTCTTTAAAAATTCCAAAGCATCTTCATAGTTTTCCGCATTAAACAACTTTTCATACCAACTGAAAAATTCGTAGCTTTCAGAATGATGAATATTTTCATAGTTAAAATCTTTCACCGTTTCTTCTAAAATATCCTTACTCAAAGCGACAATACCTGGAGCCTCTTTTGCTCTGTAATTTTTTTTGAGCTCTTTGTAAACAGTTTCATCATTTTGATACTCTTTGTACTTTTCGCAAATATCCGCAAAAACAGAACCGACTTCAACAGAAGCTAATTGATTTTTATCTCCCAGCAAATATAAATCGCAAGTTGCCGGAACTGCAGAGAGCAATTTAGCCATCATGGGCAAATCTACCATTGAGCATTCATCTATTGCTATTATATTCGCATCAAGCGGCTCTTCTTGCGTATGCTTAAAACTTACGGATAAATGCTTATAGCCAAGCAAACGATGAATAGTCTTTGAGTCCAGATCGATTTTCTGGTTGCAAAGGCTTTCTTTCATTCTAAGAGCAGCCTTCCCGGTTGGAGCAGCTAAAAGAATTTTTTCAGACAATCTATCTCTTAAAATATTGGCCAGATTCGTTGTTTTCCCGGTTCCGGGGCCTCCTGTGATTATGTGGAGTTTTTTATTGTCAAATAATTCTTTAAGCCTGTTCAATATTATTTTTTGATATTCAAAATATCTTTGAATGTATAAATTCCCATTTTCAAAAACCAAAGGAAGAGGATTCGCTTCGTAGCCTGTTCCTATCGCAGATGATTTTTTCAACTCTTCTCTTTTTTCGGCATTGTCTATTTCAAGGCAAACACTACCTCTTTCAAGTTGTTTCAAAACTTCATCTGCACATTGCATTACAACATCAGAAACCCCGTATTTGGCTTTCAAGTAATCAAGCAAAACTACTCTAAGGTTTTCCATTTTCTTTCTCCTTTAAAATATCATCAAGTTTATCTATGGAATTTATAATCTTTTTGCCGGGCGCAAAATAAATTCCCTCAGAATTTTTCTCATCTTCACGAATGCCCCGAATAAAAATATAATATACTCCGCCAAAGTTTTTTTCAAAATATCCTTCGCCATGTATTTTATTCAGCCATCTTTTCAATGCGACTGCATAAATATAATATTGCAAATGGTAACCGTTAGGTCGCATTGCTTCTTCGTCCATGGTCTTTTCCGAATAGTCGCTCAAATAGTTTGATTTCCAGTCTAAAATATAATATTTATCGTCTTTGCCCAAAAATATCAAATCTATTTTTCCATCAAGATATTTATTCGGCAATTCTTTTTCGCCATCAAGAATATCCGGGATATCTATTATCTTTTTTATTTTCTCCAAATATATTTTTCCAGCTTTGGAACTCATCAAAAATTCAAGTTCCGCTACTCTTTTGCCGGAATCTATTTCTTTTAATTTCCCGGCAAACCCCAAGTCTTTGTTAAAAATCCATTCAACCCATTTTTTAATTAAGGCTTTTCCCTCTTCGGTAAATTCTCTAAAGCCTTTTAACATATTTTCAACCTCTGCGGAAATAGTCTTAGAGTCTGCGCCAAAATCCAGATTTTCAAAAATGCTGTGTAAAAGATTTCCTGTTTTGCTACCTTTGGGAACCAGGGGCTTTTCTTTAGGCAAATCTTCATTGTAGCCATGCTTTTGCAGCTTCCTCACAATTCCGGTAAAACTTGTTTTTCTCCAGGCAATTTCTATTTTTGAAGGCAAAGGCTTGGGTTCTTTTTTTGAAGATTCTTTGATAGCTGTTATCAATTTTGCATTTGCATTTGAAGAATATTCAATTTCAGCCAAGCTATTATCCAGTTTTTGTATATTTTCACCTTCCTTAATCTTAGCGCAAATTTTTTGCCCGGCAGATTCCGCTGTTTTCTTGTGAGCATTTACTATATACAATCTATATATGGAGCGGGTAACGGCTACATAAAAATTCCTTGCAGATTCCTGTATATGCTCTTTGTATTCTTCTTCTTTAGCATTGGTTTTTCTATTTGAAATTTCATATTCTATAATTATCTCTCCGGCATTTTCTCCTTCTTTTCCATAATAGATAGGAGGCTCGCATTCATAAGGCTTTTTGTTTTTAGCTTCACCGGGAACCGTTATATCTGGAACAAAAACAATAGGGAACTCTAAGCCCTTGGATGTATGGATAGTCATAATTTGCACCGCATCATCATCGGTTTCCAACTTTTCTTCATGCTCTTCGGCATCGCAGCCTTGGATTAATTCTGCGAACCGCCTAAGCGTTCTTTCCGGAACTCTGCCGGAAGCACTCTCTTCTTCATTTAAAATTCCTATAAGTTGCCTTAAATTGGTTACATTCCTCTCTCCGTTTTTTACCCAACGCATTTTTCTCCAAAGTCCGGTAGAATCAAAATACGAATTTATAGCCAGCATTACCCCATTTTTTTTCCATATATCAAAAGCGTTTGCAAATGGTTTTATATCTTCGGCTTTCAGATTTTCAGAAGTAATTTCTCTTGTTTCCATCAAAGCTGCTTTCACGCAACTCTCGCGCTGAGAATTAATGAACGCCCTCAATAAACGCATAATATAATCTGCCGCATCGCTTTTAAATACACTATCCGAACGACGAATAACGGCAGGAATAGATACATCTTTAAGCGCATTTCTGTATTTCCTTGCTTCATCATTTTTTCTCGTTAAAATCGCAATATCACGTGGCCCAATCCTCCTGAACTCTCCCGTGTCTTTATCATATATTTCAGTTTCGGTTTTATACAGCAAACGAATTATTTCCCGGACAATTTCTTCTTTAATCTGTTTTAAGGCCACCTCCTTGTTCTTATACTCAAAATTTCGCACAACAAGCGGTTTCAACGGAGCCTTGCCGTTTATCAAAAGCTCTGGGGGAAAACCATCCTTTCCCGGCTCAACAGATTCATATTTTATTTTATCCTTTCCTGTTGCAAAAGGATCTTCTACGCTTGTGAAAATTTCATTCAAAGCGGCCAACAATCGCTTTTGCGAACGAAAGTTCTTCTTTAATGTATATATGTTTTTTTCTTCCGTTTTATCTTTTGCTTCTAAATAAGCGTGAATATCACCGCCTCTAAATCTGTAAATAGCCTGTTTTGGGTCACCAATCATAAAAAACGGCTTGCCTTCAAATAAATCGCTGAATATTTTGAATTGCATTTTATCGGTATCTTGGAATTCATCAACTAAAATAGCATCATATTTTTTTTGCACAGCATTAAAAAGTGTTTTGCTACCGGCATTATCCCTAACAACCGCATCGTAAACATCCTTTATCAAATCTCCAAAGCCTCTGACTTTCATTCGTTTTTTTTCCTCTTGCAAGGCATCCGGCAAATTATCTGCCATTTTGTATTGCAGTTTTGCTACGAAATTGTTTTCTTCATTATCTTCCAATGCGCATTCATCTCTATAACTTTTTTTTGCCTGAGGAAAATTAATAACTTTTCCAATCCCTATTTTTAAAGTTTCAGGCGAAAATTTTTCCGGTAGCATCTCTATTTCTTCCTTGGATAATTTTCTCATTTCTGTTCGCCAAAAATCCGCAATAATTTTATTCTCAATATCGCTTTGATTTTTGATAATATTCTTCTCTTCAAAATTTTCCGTTTCATAAGTAAATTCGTTCAACAATCTTGTGCAAAAACCATGAATGGTAAAAACAGGCATTTCGTCTATGCGGGCTATTGCATCCAATAGATTCGCTTCTTTAATCAGTGCATCTTCGGATTTTTTCGCTCCTTCTATTATTGCCGTTAAATCATCATTATTATCGTCTTTTTTCCATCTGTCAAGCGCTTCCATAATTTTTTCAGCAGTCTTTTTTTTAAGGTCTGCGGTTGCCGCTTCGGTGAATGTGATTAAAACTATTTTTTGTATAGGCAAAAGTTTTTCCAAAAGCAAACGGATAACTATTAAGCCAATAGTATATGTTTTTCCTGTGCCTGCACTTGCTTCAATGAGTACCCTTTCATCAAGGGGCGTTTCTTTTACTTTAAGCGGCTGTATGTTCATGCACTTCCTCTTTTTGCAAATAAGCTTTATAATTTTCAAATAATTTCTCGGAACATTCTTTGAATTTTTCTTTTATGCCATTTACCTCTACTTCAAAATCTTCAAAAGAATTTATCTTTCCCAAAATTTTTCTTGCATAAGTAGAATACCCTACTATTCCAGGTTTACTATAAAACCCAAAAATATTCGCCTCCGCTTTTTTTATCGCCTCGTTTATTTTTTCATCTTCTGTTTTTTTCTTAGACTTGCAATAAGTATCGCAATAATCATACGCCGCATCCGGGAAAATCGGCAACATTTGGTTTTCTAATTTCTGTTTAAGTTCCCATAATTCATTCAAAATATTTTCTGCCTTAACTTTTGCCATGCCGGATAAGGTTATAGTCTTATTCCTTAAAAATATTTTCGTATCCTGTTCTTTTGCCAAGTTCAAAATCAAATGATACAGCCAATGCCTCAAACGATATTTACCTTTATCGTTGCTGGCTGAAATTAAATATTTCACACTTTCTCCTTTTGCTCTCTCTCTCAATTCTTCCGCTTCCTTTACGGTTTTACTTATAATTTTATCCGCAAATTTTCCATTCGGCAATTTACCTCTTAATTTTTCAATTTTTATTTTTTCGCCGCTTTCGCCGTCTAAAATCCATTGCATCAACTGCCACCTGTCCAAATTACTTTCTATTACAAAAGGTTCAAGTTTTCCCAAAAGCTCAATGTCTTCCGGCAATTCTACTTTGAGTACATTCTTCAAAAAATATTTTGGTACATCAGATAAAATTTTATATAACTCGTTAAAATTCTTTTCATTATCTTTAGGCAGCTTAACTCTCCATTCCCAAATGTTCTTCAAATCGCCAATATCCTTTTCCCATCGGTTATCATAGGAGCTCAAATCGGAATTTTCTTCAAAATATTTTCTGGAAAACGGTTGCAATGGATGTTTTACAACTATTTTTTCCTTATCTATGCCGTATTGATTTTTCAAATTATTCAAAAGCATAACAACTACACTGGATGGGTCAAGTTCATCCGCATTTTTTTCGCTTTGCCCAACCCAGCTTATATAAAGCGATTTTCTTGCGCTTAAAATGGTTTCCAAAAACATTAAGCGGTCTTCATTTGCTTCGTCTTTATCGCCTTGCTCAGGTTTCGCAGCTATAAGGCTAATGTCTTTGGCTAGAGTTTGAGACGGAAATTCCTTGCTATTCATTCCAATACAGCAAATAATCTCATGCGGAACCGCCCTGATGGTTTCAATATTTGAAAAGGAGATATTTCCGCTTGCAGAATATGCTTTTTTCGCATAAGATTCTATTTTTGCCAGCAAAGCACTTTTTAACACGGAAAAATTCACCGACGCATTTTCATTGCCAAAACCGGTTTTCATTTCGTTTCTTAAAGAATTCCATGCATCCATGACTTTTTGATAGGGATTGTCACCGTCTTCGTTAAAACCCATTTCTCGCTTGTCAAAAAATATTTGCAAATTTTCTTTTAAAAAAATATCCCAGTTTTTAAGAGTGTGCTTCGCTTTGCTTTTTTCTTCCAGTTCTTCCAAGGCTCGGACAAATAGAACAAAATCACCGAAAATGTAAGCGGAGTTTCCTTCTATATCGGGATAACAGTATTCTTTTGCATCGGAAAAACCGGATTCGGAAATCATAAAGAATCCGGCTGCCAACTGGTCAAACCCGCTTTCAAAAGAATAATCAGGAAGTTCTCCGTTTTTTTTCAATCCATGTCTAATTGCATTTTCCCTAACCCATTTTTCCAAGCGTTCTCTGCTGTTGAAATCAAGCTCCATGTTCTGCGCAAATCTGGAATATTCAAATAAAGCAACAACATCCGGAGCTTCGTACCTGCTGCCGATTAGCGAAAAAAGCATATTTAAAAGCTGTGTTGTTTTGTCGTATTTTTTCACATTGCAATCTGCAATTTTATATGGTATTTCATATCTTTCAAAAACCATTTCTATTGCACTTGCATAAATGTCTATATTCGGAGCAACAACGGCAATATCGGCAGGAGTTAACTCTTTGTTATTTGCGAATAAATCCAATATGTAATCGCTTAAAACTTCAATTTCCCTTAATGGAGAAAAACAATTGTTGAATGTTACGGATTGCAGGCTAGTGATCGGGTGCTGCGCAGGTTTATCATTGTCGTTAATTATATCTTCCTGTATTTGCTTTAACAGAGTTCTCTCCGGCTCCAGGTTAATACTCTCCGGTTCATTTACTTCAATCTCCCGAACGCTTTCGCTATATTCTAAAATTTGCTCATAAAATACTTGAGCGCTTCTGCCCAAATTTGCAATAAGCCTGTTGCCTAAATCCCAATATAATTTATTTTCATTTGCAACAATTTTATTATTAGCCCAAGCATTTTTTCTATTGCGGGCAATTTGCTTATCGCTTAAATGTTCTCCTATATATTCCTTGCTAACTTGATGCACATACAGATTGACTTTGCAACCTGAGGCCGCCAGCAGCGTTAATGTTTTTAAATGAATAGGAGCCATTGCCGGCGGAGCAAAGATAAAAATTTGGCGAGGCAAAAAATCTTTTTTGATTGACGGATTTTTCAATGCGCTTTCAATGAATCCGTAAAGGCGTGTAATATTCTCGCTCCCGTATTTAGCAGTTAATTCGCCAAAAAGTTTTCTTTGCCGTTCTTCGTTTTTTATAAAATTTCCGGTTGCTCCTTGAATTTCATAAACCTTGCCGTCGGTCCAGTCATTAATTAATTTTGGCCTGTAAATTTGATACCCGAAAAACAGAGAAGCTATTTCACTTGCGCATGAAAATGTTTTTTCCTTTTCCGGCAATAAATCGTAAATTGCCCATACCAAATTATTCGGATTATACACATTGTTTTTTTCGTCTGCTCTCTTATCTTTAGGGGACAGATTATAAGCGCATTGCATTAAAAGCCCGGCAAGAGGCTTAAAAGATAAAGCTGTCCATATTTCGTATTTATCCACGCATATTTTCTTCAAATATTCCTGCAAACCCTTAGATTCGCAAACAAGCACTTTTCCGCCGGTTAAAAAGCTGCCTTTAGCCCCAGTATCAAAGTTTTCTTTGTCCATAACGGCTTTTAAGAACTCGTTTGCCAGGACCTCTATATCTGTATGAGAAATAACGCGCATTCTTTACCTTTTCAATCTACTGCCAATGGGTTGAGGTGAATATACAATTATTATAGCAAAAAACTTCAACTGCACCATAAAAAATAAATGTCCTAAAAAACATTTGTAAATTACAAGTAATTTACAAATATTCACTTTTGTGACCGAGGGGTGACGCAATCGTGAACAATTTGTGAAGCGGAGGGGGTCTGGCCCTCGGTCTGCCAAAAAGTAAATTGGGGGCCAGATTTTCATTTAAAAAATGTCTTCAAATAATGGTATCTAGTTGGGTTCAATTCCTGCAAAGCCTCCTCGTTGTCTATGAACACCCGCAAAGTTTCTGCCTCTCGCTCTGCTACGTCGTCAGGGTAGTCGTGGTCGCTCAACTGTTTTTCGCCCGGTGGCATTTTTCCGTCAAGATACCTGTCTGCAATGGCATGACCCGCCTCGTGCAGCAAAATCTTGTAAGCAGAGCCATCGTTCTTTATGTACACTTTCAAGTCTTCTACACGCCTGCGGTAATATCCGCCTACCACGGAATTTTCCATAGTTGTTATCTTTATTGGCGGCAGCTCCAGATTGTATTTCGCTTTGAACGCATCAAGAGCAGCAAGACCTTTGCGCAAAAGATTTACCTCCTCTGCAAGCTCCGGGTGTCCCAGCTCGAAAAGCTCAAGATAATCCACTTTTAAACCTCACTATGGTTCCCGTTTTTTTCAAAAAATCTCCGCAAATTTCATTGCCAATAACCACCCAGCAAACTTTCATTCTTTTTTTAGGCATTTCAAATTCTCCAAAAACACCATCTGTTATGCACACCACAGAATTGTACTTGTGTTCCGCAGCATAATTGAAAAAACATTCAGGAATAGTGCCACCGTGCGCATCATTAAATTTGAAAGTCGCATTATGCGAATATTTTTTATTTTTCTCCAAAGTATTTTCGTAAACCTGTGTATCCCAGGAAATGCAATCAACCTGCGCTTCACTGCACAACGCATTAATCTCTATGAAAAATTTTTCCAAGTCTTTTTGCGAAATGCTGCCACTGGTATCCACGCCCACAAGACAATTGCATTCCAGCGTTTTAATTTTTCCTGGAGCATCAAATCCATAACGGCGATTGTATTTTTTTCTGCTCTCAGTATATTTATTCGTCTCTATGCTTTTTATAAATCTGCGTAAAATATCTTTGGGTTGCAATTCATTTTTTCCATTAACGCTTATTATGGCATCTGCCACACCGCCGCCAAAAAGCGTGCAACTGCGAATTCCGGCTTCATTGTTGCGAACAAACTCACCTATCATTCCTCGAATCAATTCATTTGGCCCCCATTTATCCGCATTGTTGTTCAATTCAGGATTATGATGCTTGGAAACTTCATCTGAGCGGCCGCGCTTTTTCATAATTTCACTTACAACAAGATAAATCTCAAACAATTTTTCATACCATTCCTCAAATGTTTCCTGCTTTGGAATGCCAAGAGTTTTTGCTGTTGGGAATTCTCCTTTGGCATACACTTTCAGATTCGGCAAAAAATTTTCCTCAAGCGTACAGTTGCTTGCAAGCAGTGAGAGCTTTCTGTCGGTTTTTACCCTGACCGTTGGGTGATGCAAAAGAATTCTGGCAAATTCTATTGCAAGCTCAATTCGCAATAGATTCGCAGGAATTGCATTTACAAAATTCTCGTTGTACTCAAGAATAATTCTGGAGCCTCTTGTATCCCATGCAAGGGTTATATTTGGGTCTTCCGTGGCCTTTAAGTCTATCTTCAAAGAAAGCAAAAACAGAACCTGATCGGTGAAACTCCACCGGAGCAATTCTTCGCTGATTTTTTCTCTTGCAGATGACATATTTTAGCCTACCGTTATGGAATAGAGCCTTGAAAAATTTGAAATCAGAGAAGGTCTTGTTTTGAAGAGCAACCCTGGCCAGGATTTTTTGTTGTTCACAGCATAATTTATTTGCCCGTAAACATAGGCTGCAACTTCCTTACTCACAGTTGTCAGGAATTTTTCAAGATTAGGCGCATATTCATCAAGTTTATCTTCGCTGTTTACGGTTGCTATTTTTATGGAAATTTCCGTAGCAAGCGATGTTTGGTCTATTGCGTTCAATTTTTTCACATAGTCCGCAACACTGTCAAAATCCGTCATTACAACTTCAAGCTCCACGCCTATGTTTTCCTTTTCATAAAAATCCGCAAACCTCACCGCAGCTCCGGTTCCCACAAGGCCGGTTAAAATTTCTCTAAGTTCCATCGGTTCATTCTTAAAGCTGTGGTTATTCAGCAATTCGCTAACAGCTTCCCAAGAGCGGCGGCTTGGCAAAATCTGGTCTGCTTTTATTTTCGCTATTTCGTCTTCTGTGACATAAGGGTCCAAAAAGCTTTCGTTTCTTTTTATGAAATTCAGCACGCTTGGGTTAAATCCTTTGGAAATTCCGTAGCTAATCCATTCGTCAAGGCTTGGCATAAAGTCATAGACGGCAAATCTGTCCAAGAATGCGGGGTCAAACTCCTGAACTTGGTAAAAATTCCCTGCGTTGCTGGGGTTAAATGCGGCCACCACACGCGACCCTTTGGGCAAAAATTTGCCCTGCACATTCTGGTTAAGCACCAAATCAAAGAGGCAGGCAAAGATGCTGGGGCTAACCACACGGTTTGCCTCGTCTATAAAGAGCAGCACAGGTTTTGTCTGGTCCAGAGGCCACCAGTGCGGCGGCGCAAAAGCGGTGATGGTTTCGCCATCGACAACTCTTTTGTCCGGCAGTCCTATTATGTCGCCTGCATCGGCTATTTGCCCTGCGGGAAGGCATATAAACTTATAGCCGAGTTCAGCGGCCAGTTGTTCCACAATCTGGCTTTTGCCAACGCCGTGTTTAGCGTTAATGGCTATAGCCTTTTTTGCGGGAAGGAATTTAATTGCATTTTTGAGAGTTTTCAGGTTCATATTGTTATTATAGTAAAAAAATTTAAACTTTCATCCCCAATTTAAGCCCAATTAAATATAGTGCCTCTTTCAAATTTTCAATAAACTCTGTATTTCCCCCTTTATGTATTTTGCGTAAATCGGCTTCTGTTTTGCAAACTAGCTCCCTTACCGTATGAATTCCATTCATTTCCAAGAAAAACACGGGAAGCCCCGGATAATCCAAATCCTCTACTCTGGCACGCATTTTTCTTATAAAAACGTGTTTTATTTGATTTTTTCCATCCCGTATAGTAGAAAGATCTTTTTTGAAACCCTCGGATTGCAGCAATTCTTCCACAGTTTTCCCTGTATATTTATGGATATCCTCTTTAATATCGCCTAAAAACGGCATTTCAGACACACGCCCATTTTTTATGCGGCACTTTAGTGACAAATACTCATTATCTCCAACACAAGCCGATATATAAGCTTCCAACTGATTAGCCAACAATTCATCTTTTTGCAATTGAAGTTTTCGTTCTTCCGACTTCGCATTATTTTTGTTCATAGCTGTATTATAGTAAAAAATTTAATTAAGTTTCCAATAACCGTTTTTATCTGCACCGATTCGCGTAAGCTGACCCGATTTACACTGACATTTATCTAAAAACCTTGCAAATATCCATTTTTTTTAATTAACTGCCCTTTTGTACAGTAGAAATGGGGTATTTTCATTTTTTTTGTCATTTTTTTGAAAAAAATGCCTCTGAATTCCGTCTAATATAGTGACAAACCTAAACAGGAGGCAAATATGGGATACAATCCTAACCGGCATCATAGACGTTCTATACGTTTATACAATTACAATTATGCAAATACAGGGGCATATTTTGTTACAATATGCTGCAAAAACCGCAAATGTTTATTCGGCAAAATTATTGCCGGAAAAATGATTTTAAATGAATGCGGAAAAATTGCATATAACGAATGGGTTGCAACGCCTATGCATCGCAATTATATAAAATTACACGAATTTGTTGTAATGCCCAATCATTTTCACGGAATTGTGGAAATTGTGGCGTTGGACGTTGGGGGCGGGGACGTTGAACGTAGGGGCGTAGCGCGCTACGCCCCTACACGTATGGATACGTATACGAATACACGTACGGATATTGGTACGGGTATGAACACGGGTAACGTTATGTCGGATATTTCCCCGAAATGCAAAACATTATCAACCGTTATTCGTGCATACAAATCCGCCGTAACGAAACAAATTTGCAATTATTGGAACCCCAACACACAACCCATAATCCATCACGCATCACACGCACATAATGTACACGAATCAATTTGGCAACGTAATTATCACGAACACATAATACGCAATGACACAGAATACATACGAATTGCCAAATATATAAAAAATAATCCTGTTTTATGGGCAAAGGATTGTTTTTATTGAAAATTAAACTTTCATCCCCAGCCTTAGCCCCATTGAGCGCAACGTATCTTCCAAAAACATAATGTTCCTTGACCATATTATTATAGTAAAAAATTTGTAAATTAAAAGCATGATCAGATGGAATTGCACTATGGGGCGCTACCAAAAGCTAAAGGCCGCTGCCATTCGCTTTCCGGTTAGCGTGTTGTTCATAGTATGCTTAGCCGTATTGTTTTATTATAATGAATATAATAAGCCAAGCTATGATTTCTTGCAATTATATGTATTCTTTTCATTTGGCGCAGTCATCAGCTTGGCTATAGTGTTATGGCTTGAAGACTTTGTTAGCTATCTCAGGCAATGCATTATAACGGTTTCTGCTATGCTGCCACTTGGAATATACTGCTTCTTTCTCAATAGCGACCTGGGAACAATTAAATCAGTAGAGCTTGCAGCCATAGGAACCGCTGCGGCTCTATCCATATTTTTCATTCCTTTTTTGAAAAAGGGCAAAGACAATGCTTTTTGGAATTTTTCCATGCAAATGTTTTTTCAATTATGCCTTGCGATTTGTTTTGGAACGGTTATTTTGGCAGGACTTAGCATATCAATACTTGCAATGCATGAATTATTCTCCATAAATATAAAAGGTGAATATTCGGTAATATTTTGCTATATTTTATTCACCCCGCTTTATTTTCTTGCAAACATACCTGATAAAATCGCAAAACACAGTGATGAAATTTCCCTGAACAAATATTTAAAAGTGCTGGCTTATATTTTGGTCACGTTTGCGGCGATTTATGCTGTTATTTTATATGTCTATTTCTTTCAAATTATTTTTGAATGGGAATTGCCAAAAGGCATGGTTTCATATTTAGTATCTATCCTGGCTCTGAGCGCATTATGCATTATAACGCTATTGTACCCCACTCGCTTTTTGCGGCTCCGCTATTTGGGCTTGCTCCTGTTGCCTCTGTTTGCATTGATGACCATCGGCATTGTGCGCCGCATAGATGATTATGGCCTTACCATCCATCGTTGCTATGTTTTATTGCTGAATATTTGGTTTTACGGAATTTTTATCTACATCTTTATCACAAAGGCGCAGAGTATAAAATGGATTCCCATCTCCTTTGCCGCAATAGGCTTGATAGCTTCAATCAGTTTTTGGGGAATTCCAAATATCACCAAGAATGCTGTAACCGCAGAAGTGAACAGAATTTTGGAAGGCAAAAAAATATCCTTTGGGGATAGAATGGAAGAAAAAAATGTAGGGAAAATAAAATATTTGGAAGAAACATTTGGAAAAGAGAGCGTTCTGCCGTTTTTTTACGACGAAGCAGATATGAAAAGATTTTTCAATAATGCTAATTTTGACGGAAGGCGGGCTTTTGGGTATGGTTCTCGTGCGAATTACGCTTGGATGAATGAAATTCTGAACACAAGAGATTTTAACACATTTATTCCCATACATTATGATGCTTACAACT
>Ga0209755_10003073_pt1 | contig 21441 bp, 14 predicted proteins | sample TergutCo191P1_FD_187301 | JGI IMG/M metagenome (GOLD analysis project Ga0209755, IMG submission 187301) | Cornitermes sp. P1 segment gut microbial communities from Petit-Saut dam, French Guiana - Co191P1 (SPAdes) (version 2) | ecosystem: Host-associated > Arthropoda: Insects > Digestive system... | reverse complement strand
TATGTCTGGTGATTATTGCGGAGGTGGCACACCCGTTCCCTTTCCGAACACGGAAGTTAAGCCCTCTTGCGCCGATGATACTGCGTCCCTAAGGCGCGGGAAAGTAGGTCGTTGCCAGACTTTTTTAATTTAAAAAGGTGCCGGATGAGATCCGGCGTTTTTTTTGTTTTTAGGTACAACCGTTCCATGAAAATAGGTCATTGCCAGGCTTTTTTGTCCGTAAAAAAATATCAGTAAAATATTTGTTCTCTTTTCTTGCAAATAAGAATAATATTCCTTAGAATATATATTATTGAGGGTATTGCAATAGGAGAAGAATTAAAATGAAACGGCTATTCATTGCCATTCTCTATGTGTCATTGGTATTATCGCATGTTTTTGCGCAGGCGAGACTCGGAGATTTTACTATGCGAGGGGCAGCCAGTCAGGAGATGAAATCTGAAGGACTTGTTGGAGCGCATCCAAGCCTTCCGCTTAATTCCAGTGTAAAAATTACGAATCCCCGCAATGGAAGAGAAATTGAAGTAACCATTACTGATCGCATTGACCCGTCATTAAATAGAATTATTGATTTATCTTCTGCTGCTGTTGAGGCTTTGGGAATGAGAGCAGGTGAGCAGATAATTCTTACTGTAAGCGCTCCTTCACGTCCTGTAACTCAAGCTTCAGGCCGCTCTGATCAGATAATTGATTTATATGAGCCTGTTTTGTCTGATCCTGTTATTGTTCAGGAAGGAAGACAGTCTGTAATAAATGATTCTGCGCAGGCAAATGCGCAAACTCAGGTAATTGTTCCTGGAAATATCGCTTTATCCGGTTCGCTGGAAATATCGGCACAGGTAGCAATACCTACACAAACTGTCAGTTATGAGCAAGAGCAGTTGCAGGATGCGGTTCAAAAGCAGGTTCCGGTACAGTCTAATGCTATTGTACCTGATCAAATTTCAGGACAAACTCTTGTTTCTGATGTTGTACCCGCTATAAGTGTAAAAGACAACCAGCCTGATAATAGTTCTACGCAAGCGCTTATGGAAACATTACAAGGCACACAACCGCTTCAATATGCTTACAATAACAGAGGCGGCAGTGATTCTACTGAATTTCTTGCATGGCTTATGGCCATGACTATTGAAACAAGAGAAGCGCGAGAAGCCAGGGAGGCACGGGAAGCCAGAGAAGCACGTGAGGCACGGGAAGCCAGAGAAGCGCGAGAGGCCAGAGAAGCGCGGGAAGCCAGAGAAGCGCGGGAAGCCAGAGAGGCACGGGAAGCTAGAGAAGCGCGAGAGGCTAGAGAGGCACGGGAAGCCAGAGAAGCAAAGGAAGTACGTGATACTTTACTATTGAACACTAATAATCAACAGGAAGTAAATCCGTATATATTCATAACTCAAATTTACGAGCAAGTATATACTAATCAACCTGTTTCGAATGGTCAAAATCCGTCAAGTCAGTCTACGTCAAGTCAGTCTACTATGAACGGATCTGCAACAATAAATAATTATGAATCATTACCAAATGGCGGCGGGCATACTCCGGTAAACCAGCCGGTAATAAATTTTTTACCTGGTGAAACAAGCTATCATCAAAAAACAAGTGAGCAATCTTTAAATTTAAAGATTAATCCGCTTGTTCCTGATTTGCGAATATCAGCAAATCAATCACAGACAGTTCAGGTTATCCAGAGCCAAGCCGCCGCTTCAGAAACCGTGGCTCTTCCTGTCGGATCTGAAGTAATTATGATAATTCCAGGCTTGCCTGACAGTAATTCTAATAAAATATACGGTCTTCAGGTTGGAGCTTTTTCATCACAGGATACCGCAAATTATGCAGCGCAGTTGTTAATAGGCGCTGGTTTTGATGTTAGTATCGACTATTCAAACGCAATTTACAGTGTAATAGCCACAGGAATTCCTTCCTATTATGTTTATTCTGCATCAGTAAAGCTGGGTTCTCTTGGGTTTACTCAGGTCTGGGTCAAGGAGTAAAATAATACTTGAACAGTTGCATTTTTAATGCTACATTTATTATATAGGGAGGTTATCCTCAATGGCAGTACATGCGGATGTTAGTAAAACAGAATCTAAACAGTTAGTCACGTTCCAACTAGGTGAAGAGCTGTATGGTATAAATATTATGGATGTTAAGGAAATTGTCCGTGTTCAGACAATCCGTCCAATTCCAAATGCTCCTTCATATGTAGAGGGAATATTTAACCTTAGAAGCGAAATTATTCCAATAATTAATTTGCATAAAAGGTTTCATCTTAGAAAGCTGGTAACTTCTGAGGAAGATGAATTACTATCAGGCTTTGTTATTCTTGATATAGACGGGATGAAACTTGGCATAATAATCGATAGAATATCACGTGTTGTGACAGTGGAGAAAGAGGATATTCAACCGCCACCCCAGATGTTTTCCGGCATTGGTGCTGAATATATTGAAGGGGTTGTTCGTCAGGAAAATGGATATCTCATTCTTCTTGAGATAAGAGATCTCTTCAATCCAAAAGAACTGCAAAAAATTGCCGAACTACGCAAGTAAACTCAATCTGTTTTGACTTCGGGTTAACATGAAAATAGAAGTATATTCTCCCACTATCAGGCGAAAGGAAATGGACGCGGTGTTGACCGCGATGGTGGAAGATAGAATAGGCCCCGGCGATCGCAGCCGTTTATTGATCCAAACAGCTAAGGAACAGATTGGTTTTGATTATGCTCTCACCCTGCGAAGTTCCGCTGTTGCTTTGTACTTGGCTCTTAAGATCATTACAAAACCAGGGCATGCAGTGGTTCTTTCTGCTCTATCCCCTCGTTATTATTTACAGGTTTTACAGGATTTACAGCTATATCCTTTATATTGTGATATTTCTTATGATTTTCCGTGTATGAGCAGGGATTCAATAGAAAATACGATTTCCAAAAAACCTGCGGATATCGGAATAGGAGCAATTGTTCTTCATCATACACTTGGCTTTGTTCCCGACTGTGCAGCAATTGCAGAACTTGGTATACCCGTTATAGAAGATATTTCGCAGAGCTATGGATTCTGGATAAAACCAGCAAATAAAAAAAACAATGAAGAGCACTTAGAAATTAATAAGAGCTCTTCTCAGTCCCCGGCTCTCAATCCTCAGTCTTTATTACATGGTGTTTTCTGCATTCTTGGATTGGAAGAACGGGATATGCTTACATCAGGAGGCGGTGCGATTCTTTTCGCAATGAACAGGAAAGACGGTTCGGCATTACGTAATTATACGGGAATTGCAAATGAATACTGTCTTCCCGATATAAACGCAGCGTTAGCTATTGTTCAATTCAAGGAGATACACCGTAATATTGAAAGAAGAAGAGATATTGCGGAAATTTATATTAAAGCAGCTCTTTCACTTGCGGCAAGAACACGGCATAAATGTTTCGTATCAATAAATGATAATGAATATTGCAATTATTCGTTCGCGCTTGTTTTTGAAACCGGTTTAAAAGAAGTAGCTGCATACGCAAAAAAGAAAGAAATAGAAATTGAAAATGCCTTTGAAAATACAATAGCGGGAGCCGATCTTTACTCTGACTGTCCTGTATGTAGTTCTCTTGTATTAAGGACAGTAAATTTTCCATTGTATCCGCGTCTAAAGTCTGCGGATGTAGAGCGCATTTCACGCCTCATTATGACGCTTCCTTAGGAGTGTTTATGAAAAGTGCGGTTTTATTTGTTAATCACCAAAAAAAATATACCGCGGATTTGGCTGTTCAGATAAAGACAGAACTTGAAAATCGCAAAATAAAAGTTGATGTTATTTCCGTTGACGGAAAACAGACTTATCATTCTGTTGAGAAGCGGGACATCGCTTTTTCTCTAGGCGGGGACGGGACTGTATTGTATACTGCCCGCTGTCTTTCTCCTTTGGGAGTGCCGATTCTACCAGTAAATCTTGGGACATTGGGTTTTATAGCCGAAGTGGAAAAAGAAGACTGGCTTGATGTCTTTTCAAAATGGGAGAAAGGAGAAATCTCGGTTTCAAGCAGATGCATGTTTGATGTTGTTGTCGAACGTAATTCATCTATTTTATCAGAAAAAACCTGTCTTAATGACGCTGTTGTAAGTGCCAGCAGAATTGCTAAACTTATTAAACTTGATGTTTATATTGAAAATGAGCAGTCTCAGATTATTAACGATAAATCACCATATTACAAAAAGATGCCAGCCAACAACAGGCAATTTTTATTTGAAAAGGGAATTGCTCTCGGGTCATTCCGCTGCGACGGGCTTATAATTTCTACACCGACAGGATCAACCGCTTATTCAATGGCAGCTGGAGGACCAATACTGGACCCTGAAATGGAAGCGGTTATAGTTAATCCGATCTGCCCTTTCGCGCTTTCTAGCAGACCTTTTGTTCTTCCTTCGCGTCAAAAACTTTTAATAACAGTTGCAGAAAAACAACGTTCAGGCGTTCTTTTAACCATTGATGGACAGGATACATTTGATTTGGAATGCGGCGATAAGGTTATCGTTCAACAAGCAGTTCGTCCTGCGTTATTAATATTGGCAGGCAAGCATAATTATTATTCGGCACTGAGAAATAAACTTTTCTGGTCTCCGTCTTTAGCGGGAGGAGACAGCTAATGATACTTCGTTTCATATTCAATTTTGATGCTCTGCCAATCGGCCGCTTCAAATTGAGGCTATATGCTTGAGGAACTTTCAATCAGAAACTATGCGTTAATTGATTCCATAACGCTTTCATTTTGCCCCGGTTTTAATGTTTTAACCGGAGAGACAGGCGCAGGCAAATCAATTATTGTAGGTTCATTAAACTTTTTAATGGGCAGCAAGGTAGAGGCAGATGTTATCCGCTCTGGCTGCGATGAAGCTTCCGTTTCCGCGGTTTTGTCAATAAATAGAGATAATACGTTTGCGATGCAGTGGTTGAAATCGCGTGATATTGAATATGAAGATGAATCGGACTCTGTAAATGCCTATACCGTTATTGTGCGAAGGAATATCAAAACATCGGGAAGAAGTTCTGCCTTTATTCAGAATGTTCCCGTAACAAGACAGGACTTGAGTGAATTTACCGGATTGTTATTTGACATTCACGGACAACATAACCATGAATCGCTTTTACGTAAAGACAGCCATCGCTGTTTTCTGGACAACTTTGCAGGACTTAATAATGAGACACGCTCATTTTCCGCTTCTTTTCTTGAATTGACCGAAAAAAGAAAAAATCTGGAAAGTTCTTTAAGGTGCGACCATGATAGGGAAGAAAGACTGGAAATATTAAATTTTGCTGTTGATGAAATAACCAAGGCAAAAATACATGTCGGGGAGATTCGTGAACTTGAGAATGAGGCGAAAAAACTTTCTGATTTTGAAAAGCTTATCAGTCTAATTAATACCGCTACCTTCTCATTTATTGACGGAGAGACTTCAGCAAACCAACATTCGGTTTTAAGCCTTGCACGCAGAGCAAAAAACGCACTTGACAGCGCATCTGCTGTAGACTCATCTCTTTGTGAAATTACGCGCAGGTTCGAGAATCTTTTCTATGAAGCTGAAGATATAGCGGGGGATTTCCGCTCTTACAGGGACAGCCTGTCTTTTGACCCTGAAAAGGTGGAAGAGATAAATGAAAGACTGTCACTCTTATATAAACTAAAAAAGAAATATGTTAAATCATTAAGTGCTGCAAAGAAAGACGGTACTCAGGAGAATGATGAAGAGGAAATTCTTTTATATATGTCAAACGCGCAGTCGGAAATTGAAGCCCTAAGCGGTGCGGAAGAAAACAGGGACAAATTAAAAAAGGATATTAACACTCTTGAAAAAACAATTGTTGTAAAAGCCAAAAATTTAAGGGATAAAAGGACAGACGCATCCGTAAGATTGAGCCAGCTTATAGCAGGAATTTTAAAGCATCTTGGAATGCCGAACGCGCGTTTTCAGGTGGTAATCACACCCAGGCAGAATGTATCCTTGTCCGAGCAGGCGACAACGAGTATTGATTCAAGTAATTGCGATTCCCCTCAGACTGGGCAAATATCATATGGAGCGTATGGTTCGGAAGATATTGTTTTTCTTATTTCCGCCAATACAGGAGAGCCGCTTAAGGATCTGTCTAAAATTGCCTCCGGAGGTGAGCTTTCAAGGGTAATGCTTGCAATAAAAACTGCGCTTTTATCCGGTGATATTACTGCAGGCAAACTAAATAATAAAGATATTGTTTCTTCAAAAAAGCCAAATGAAAATGATGTTGAAACGCTGGTTTTTGATGAGATTGACGCAGGAATTGGCGGAGAAGTTGCCTTGAAGGTAGGAGAATATTTAGCTGAAATCGGAAAGTTTAAGCAAATATTTTGTGTAACACATCTTGCGAGTATCGCTGTAAGAGCCGATAATCATTTTAAAGTGGAAAAGAGAATAGAAGGCGGTAAAACTTTTACTGGTATTGGGCCTTTAAACGTACAAGGACGCAGGAAAGAGATTGCCAGAATGCTGGCAGGTGACGCTGGCGTTGCCGCGCTTGCTCATGCTGATGATCTAATACAAAAATACAGTAAACGGAGCGGCTGATGGCGAAAATAACCGATCATGATCGGCATATGTATTATGAGAAGGTAAAAGTATATGTAGCCAAAACCAGGGTATTACTTGATAATGAAAGAAAAATTCTAGTTGAAGCAAAGAAAAATACCCCTAACTCACCTCTGTTGAAATTAACTCTTGCAGATGAAATGCTGAATCTCGCTTCGTATTATATTGCGATAAACGGTATTTCTCAATCGGTATTAAAAAATAAAAATGAAGAAGCCCTGAATGACGCAAGAAAATCTCTGTATAAAGCGGTTATATATCTTGAAGAGGTAGTCAGTAATTCTGTTGATGTGCCTTTCTCCGATTATGAAGATAAATTGGAAGCAATTGAATCTTTTGATCCTGACAGGCGCTATAAATTAATTTGCAAAATGGGGTTAGCGATCGATTTACTGGAACAGGCATATGGAGATAATTCAAAATGGAGATGGACATTTGTTGAAATTGAAGGCCGTTTTGCGGCTACAGCAAAAAACATAGTTAACTTTAAAAATGTTTATGCAAACATGGGGCCTGAGTCTGAATTTTATGAGCCTATATTTTACCACCTAAGGCTGATTAAAAGACTTTTGTTGCAGGCTGCGGACCGTTACCGGGAAAAATATGAGCTGTCTACAGGCCAAACACTTGATTTTAAAACTGGGATTAATTTTCTGTCCGCATTGAGGCGCATCCATATTGTTCTTGCTGAAAGCGAAGAATCACAGGAAATAAAAAAGAAACTGAGTATCTGGACGCAGAAACTGGAAACCGATCTCAAAAAACAGGAAGAAGCCAAAAAAAGAAAATAAAGTTGTTCTGAGACTTCAGTTTCTCAACAAGTCCAATGAGTACTTTTATACATTGCGGTTTTTATAGTATTATTCAATTGTTTAATGAAAAAATCTCAAATATCACTTAAGGAATTTAAAGCTCTTTTTCCGTATCTTGCAAGGTACCGTACGCAGTATATCGTCGGAATTATCTGTCTTGTAGTTGTGGACGCGGCCCAGATTGCAATCCCTCAGTTTCTCCGTATAGCTATTGACATGATTTCCTCAGGCGGTTTTGAATTAAAACAAATTATTATACTTGCCCTGTGGATGATCGGCATTATGGCGCTTGTATCATTCGGGCGGTTCTTGTGGCGTTTTTTTATACACGGTTCTTCAAGGCGTATAGAAGCCCAATTGCGGGAAGATCTTTTCAATCATTTAACAAAATTGTCCTGGGACTTTTACCAGAAGAATAAAATAGGCGACCTTATGGCCCGCTCAATTAATGATCTTCACGCTGTACGCATGTCCATCGGCATGGGGCTTGTAGCGCTCTTTGATTTTGTTTTTATGGCAGGTGCGATTTTAATCATCATTTTTATACAGGACGCAAATTCCGCTCTTTATTCGATTATTCCCCTGCCGCTTGTTACGGCGTTAATTCTGATTTTCGGCAGCATGGTAGGCAGGAAATTCCGCACATCTCAGGAAGCGTATTCCAAGATGAGCGAAAGGACTCAGGAAACGTTCGCAGGCATTAATGTAGTAAAGTCATTTGTAAAGGAATGGTGGTTTATAAAAAAATTCGCAGATTCAAACGATGATTACAAGGAAGCGAATATGGCCCTTGTGCGGCTTTTCGGTTTTTTCTTCCCGTTTATTTCTCTTATTTCCGGGCTTACGATTCTGATAATGATTGCAATCGGAGGAGTCAGGGTAATAAACGGAGACATGACACCCGGAAGCCTTGTCGCGATGTTCCGCTACCTGAGCATGTTAATCTGGCCACTTCTTGGCGCGGGATTCATGGTGAACATGATTCAGCGCGGATCTGTCAGCCTTGGCAGGATTAATGAAATAATGAATACTGAACCTTCAATCAGAGACCAGGTGACAGATAACAGAGAGCCGGGAGAAGGTAAATCAAGCCGTCAATACGATCAGATATCGAATAGTAATTCCCAACCTCCTGCAATTGAGATACAGGATTTATGTTTTTCCTATAATGATCAAACAGTACTGGAAAATATAAGCCTCACTGTAAACCGCGGGCAATGGTTAGGTGTCATGGGAAAAACAGGAGCGGGAAAATCAACATTGATAAAAACCTTTATGAGGCTACTTGATCCTCCGTCGGGCAGCGTACGCGTTTTCAGCCTTGATGTGCGCGATTGGCCGTTAGAGGAACTGCGCAGACTCTTTGCGGTAAGTCCCCAGGACAGCTACCTTTTTTCTGACACTATAGCTAAAAATATTATTTACGGATTGACGGAAGAAAATACTTCTTATCCTGAGAATTCACAGAACAATTTAATAAAAGCGATTGAACTGGCGTCGCTTGGCAAAGACCTGGATAATTTCCAGCATGGTAAAGATACACTGGTAGGAGAACGAGGCCTTACTCTTTCAGGAGGACAAAAACAGAGGACTGCTGCCGCAAGGGCGTTTATTATGGACAGCGAATTTTTGGTTCTTGATGATTCATTTTCCGCTGTTGATAATGAGACCGAAGTAAAAATACTTAACGCGCTGTGGAATGAAAGGAAGGGTCGGACTACAATCATTATTTCTCATCGTGTTTCTACGTTAAAATACGCGGATAACATTCTTGTTCTTGATAAGGGAAAGATTCTTGAGTACGGAAGCCCTTCTCAGTTAATTTGCGCGGGAGGTTTTTACAGCCGGATGGCGGCTTTCCAGAGCCTAGAATCATCGGATTTAAAAAACGGAATGGAGATAATAAATGGCTGACAGTTATTTTGACACCGATGACATAACAAAAGAATATGACAGCCGCATAGTAAGACGTATTCTTTCGTATCTCAAATCGTATAAACATCTGGCTATTATGACCATTGCTGCTCTTCTTATTTCCACGCTCGGGGAGCTTGCTCTTCCTGTTTTGCTGCAGAGGATTATTGACGATGGGATACTTGTAAAAAATGTTTCCTTTCTTACGCAGGGCTGCGTTTTTTATTTGACTCTTCTTGTTTTTGTTTTTGCTTTCACATTTGCCCAGACATGGACAGCGAATTTAATGACTCAGCGCGTGTTAAAGGATATCCGCATTTCCCTTTTTACAAAAACCATCCGCCAGTCCACAGGCTTTCTGTCGCGTCATCCTGTGGGAAGAATTGTTACGCGGTTAACAAGCGATGTTCAGACAATGGATGAGTTTTTTACGACAGTGCTTGTCGCGTTCATGAAAGATATCGCCGTTATGGCAGGAACTCTTGTCACTCTTTTTATTTTATCGCCTCGATTGGCGCTTGTTGTTCTTCTTACCCTTCCTCCTGTGCTTATTATAACTTTCATAAGCAGGGTAAAAGCGCGGGACGCTTTCAGAAGGCAAAGGACAGCCTCTTCCAAAGTATACGCGTATCTTGCAGAAAGGCTTTCCGGGATGCAGGTTGTACAGCTGTTCAGGCAGGAGAAAAAAAGTTTAAAGGAGTTCAGGGAAAGTAATCAGGAACTTCTTAACGCGAATCTCGGTGAGATGTATGTGTTCGCGACATTCAGGCCGGCTGTTGAATGGCTTTCTACATTTACAATGGCCGTTGTTATTGTTGTAGGAAGCGGCTTAACGCTGTCCCTCTCTCTTTCCCTTGGCGCTCTTATTGCCTTTATCAATTTGGTTCAAATGTTTTACCAGCCTGTAACCGATATCGCGGAAAAATACACTATGCTTCAATCCGCGATGGCAGGCGGGGAAAAAATCTTTAAGTTAATGGACACAGAAGAGCATATTGCGGATAACGGGAATGTCAGGACAGAAGGTGCGGTTCAGGGCAGCGTGGATTTTAAAGATGTTAACTTCGCCTATAAACAGGGAGAGAATGTTTTAAAATCTCTTTCATTTTCCGTAAAACCGGGAGAAATGGCGGCCATTGTAGGATACACGGGAGCCGGAAAGACAACAATCATTAATATTCTTACCCGGCTTTGGGATATTGAAACAGGCGATATAAAACTTGACGGTCATTCGATAAAGGATATCCCGCTTGAAAACCTGCGAAACTCCATTATGCCTGTCACTCAGGATGTAACCCTGTTTTCAGGGACTATAGAAGAGAATATCAGTCTTGGTCTTGATTTGACAGGCGATGAGATAATGGAAGCTGCAAAGACTGTACACGCTCATGAGTTTATCGCCGGTTTGCCGGAGGGATACAAAACTGTTCTTTCCGAAAGGGCTTCCAATATTTCCACAGGACAGAGGCAGCTGATAAGTTTTGCGCGGGTTATTGCGCATAATCCCCGCGTAGTAATTCTTGATGAGGCTACAAGTTCAATAGATACCGAAACAGAACGGCTCATCCAGCTTGGCATGAAAAAAGTAATGGCGGGAAGAACATCATTTGTAATAGCGCACAGGCTTTCCACCATAAAAGACGCTGACCGTATTCTGGTTCTTTCAGGCGGACGCCTGGTGGAAGAAGGCAATCATGATGAGCTGATTGCGCGTAACGGAATCTACGCAGGGCTTTACAGGCTGCAATATGATGAGGAAAGGAAGATCCTGTAACTTACGTTGGATTACTTTAACAGTTTCCGCACGTTTGTAATGGTCCCTCCATGAAGAGTTGAGACATCATTAGTGATGATCATTGCCGTATCGTCAAGCTGCTGTATTTCCGCGATAATATCTTCTTTACCCTTGCGGTTGGCGAAGATCATCAAAACTATTTTTTCTGAATTCATGCCCTGTGCCTGCATTGCTGTTACAGCATAACCTTTTTCCCGCAGGCGGCTGACAAGAATTTCGTTTTCTTTCGCAATAATTGTTTGTATAAGCACCCGTCCCATTGCGATTTTACTTTCCAAAAGCGAACCTATATAAATACCGAGTGAAAAACCAATACTGTAAACTACCCCTTTCATCGGCGCTTCGGCAAGTCCCGTAATTACGCGCGAAGCCAACAATACCCAAATTAATATTTCTGCAAACGATAGTATTGTCCCCTGTTTACGGTACCCTTTGTTGATAAGAATTGAACGCAAAGTAGCAATTGAGACCTCGATGGTTTTCGCGGCAAATATCAGGAATAACTCCCACAGCGGAACAGTAGTAAAAAATTTGATAATAACATCTTCCATAATGCATTACTCTACAGCAAAAACCTGTTCAAAACAAGCACGCGATGGATTATGAAGAGAGCCGCATATCTGACGGAAATTGACTTGCTCACTCTGGATATAAGGCTGTATATCAGTTAAAATAATATATAGGGTGAAAAAGAGTTTTTTTCTCATTACAGTTGTTCTCTTTCAGGCGGTAACCGCAGGTTTATCCGCTCAAAGTAGAGACCTTGCGCCTTATGTTACCCAGATAAGAGCTGAAGCCAGAAATAACCTTATACGCCTTACATGGGTAGATTCTCCTGACGTAAAGGGGTCTGTTTATATTTACAGATCAACGCGGCCTTTCAGCGGTATAATCCCCGCGAATATAAGGCCTGTAGTCGTAAGATACGGAGATCAGTATTACATAGATGACACCGACGACATGGGAAATCTTTATTATTTTATAGCGGCAAGCGACATATCAGGCCAGCGTTATGAAATAATTCTTCCGGAAATTAACAGTACAAGCATTGTCACACAGATGAACGGCTCCTCTGTTTCATCAGGCAGTACTGTTCCTGTGTCAATGCCGGCGGTTTCCATGGAAGGCATTTACAACCTTAAAGCAAGCCAGGACGGCGACAAGGTGATTATCACATTCGATTCAACAGGGAACTTGAGCAGGAACGCTGTCCTTTACAGAAGCGCTCATCCTGTAACAAGACCGCGGGATTTACTTAACGCGGTTATTGTACACCCCGCCGTACATTCTCCGTTTGTTGACTTGCCTATTCCCGGCTTAAGTTTTTATTATGCGGTAATTTATGAAGATGAAATATCAAGCGGCAATATGGGGATAAAACCTGGAATTAACACAACTGTTACTGCCGTGACAGTTTTCAGCGAACAAAACCAGGAGCGTTCCATTCGTCCGATACCCCTGCCGGTTATGTCATTGAGCAGCACAATGCCCGACAGCTTTTTTATAACAGAAGTTTCGGGCCAGATTCCATTAAGCCGCGAATCGGCGAATATACTGCGCGATACTCAGATGCCGCAGAAGGAACCGCTTGTCTTAAAAAGACCGCGCGTTTTTGCCGCCGACCTTGTTACTCCCGCAGGGGGCGAAGAATCGGCGTTGTTTCAGATTGTGACGGAGTACTTTTCCAAATATGACTGGGAAAGCGCGCGGGTGAGCCTGCAGCATTATCTGTCTCTTCCGAGAACCAGAGAAGTTGAGGCGCGGGCGCGTTTTTATCTGGGACAAGCGCTCTACTTTACCGGATACTACAGGGAAGCGTTAATGGAGTTTCTTGCTTTCAGAGCGCACGATCAAAGCGAGGCAAGCAGTTGGATTGACGCGACTCTTGCCGCCATGGTGTATTAGCAGTTCATTGTTACCGCTTTTACATCAGCTTTTATACTGCGCATAGCAGAGCTCGTAATATCGTCCTTTGAGCGCCATTAGTTCCTCATGTGTGCCGCTCTCTGTTATTTCTCCGTCGCTTATAAACATAATACGCGTGCAACCCCTGATTGTGGAAAGGCGGTGGGCGATTATAAAAGAGGTTCGGCCTTTCATTAAAGTCTGAATGCCTTCCTGCACAAGCTGTTCTGTACCCGTATCAATACTGCTTGTCGCTTCATCGAGGATTAAGATACGCGGGTTGGATATAAGCGTGCGGGTGAAGGCAAGAAGCTGCCTCTCCCCTGAGGATATGCCGCCGCCCCTCTCCGTTATTTTAGTGTTGTAGCCGTCAGGCAGTTTTTCAATGAAACTGTTGGCGCCGATAAGCTGCGCTGCTGCGCGGATCTCTTCATCTGTCGCGTCAAGTTTCCCATAACGAATATTGTCAGCGATTGTTCCCGTAAAAAGAAAGTTGTCCTGCAGCATTATTCCCATTCGGCGGCGGAGCGAAGAAAGCGTCACTTTCATAATGTCCTGACTGTCGATTAAAACCTCTCCTTCTTCTATATTATAAAAACGAGAGAGCAGGTTAACGATGGTCGTTTTTCCTGCGCCCGTAGGACCTACAATGGCAATGCTCTGTCCAGGGTGGCTTTCAAAGCTGACATCCTTCAGTACCTTGCGCGCGCCGTCATAGCTGAAGCTGACATTTTTAAACTCAACATGTCCCCTTACAAAAGGAAATTCCACAGCGTTTGGAATATCCTGAATTGTTACAGGTTCCGCTATTGTATCGAATATTCTGTCAAGATATGCCATCGCCGTAATAAAGGTGTTATAGATATTGGCAAGGTTTATTATCGGCTGCCAGAACCGCCACGCGTAATTTCCCATAACAAGCAGTACTCCGAAACTTGCCATTGGATTCATCCAGAAAACTCCCATGATGTATACAAAAGAAAACACAACCTGGCTGATTGTCTCAGTGGAAAACCATACTGTATTGGAAATATAAATCGCTTTCATCCACGCCTTGTTCCTCTGGTCAGTAAGGCTGTTCAAAATGTCAGCGTTTTTTTCCTGCCTGTCAAAAGCCTGCGTAACCTTTACCCCGTCGATTGATTCCTGAACATAGGCGTTAAGGTTAGCGTTCTTGTTTGATACGCTCTGCCAGGCTCTCCTTTGCGCCGGTTTTACGATCCAGACAAATATCGCGAAAAGCGGCAGCCCCAGGACGGTAATGGTTGCAAGCTCGTGGCTGACCTGATACATAAAGAAGATAATGAAAATGATATTCAGGACTTCGATGATAAAGTTGATAATACCGTTCGACAGTGCGTCCGAAACACTGTTAACGTACGGCACAACGCGTACGAATATTTTCCCGTGCGGACGGCTGTCGAAGAAACTGAAGCTAAGTTTCTGCAGATGAGAAAACAAGTCGTAGCGGATGTCGTGGATAATACCGGCGCCGGCTCTTGCTACAAGGATGTTCCTTACAGCGCCGAGGGTAATGCTTACAACAATTGAGGCTGTCAGGAACAGAGCCATTGTAAGCAGGAGGTTTACATCCTTGTTCGGGACGGCCTCATCAAGCGCTCTTTTAACAAACAGCGGGCCGACAAGGGAGGAAAGCGAAGCCAAAATGCTGAAGAAAAGCGCGAGCTTTAAGGGTCCCTGCGCTTTTATCAAATAGCCGACAACCCTTTTTATGTTAAAGAGGCTTACTTTCTCGTCAAGGTATTCGTCAACGTCATAGCGGTTGCGCTCCTTTGCCGTTTGCTGCTCCTGTTTCCTGCGTTTGAGCATTTACTGCCTCCCAGCGGTCTGCTGCAAAGAGACACCGCAGTCCAAAGCTTCAATACCTGCGTTGTATTGCAGTTTCCAGATGTTAAAGTAAAACCCTTTCGCCTCTATAAGCTGAAGGTGCGTGCCTCTTTCGATGATACGCCCCTTATCCATAACAAGAATCAAATCCGCGCCCCTGAAAGATGATATTCTCTGGGCGATAATTATCTTAGTGCAGGGGAAGTCAAGGCTCTTTAGCTGATCCTGAATATACTGCTCAGTCTCGCTGTCAACAGCGGACGTTGTATCATCCAGTATCAGAATCGCAGGCCTTACCGCCAGCGCGCGCGCTAGGGCAATTCTCTGCCTTTGTCCGCCGGAGATACCGACCCCGCGCTCTCCAATAAGCGTCTCGTAGCCATCGCTCATCATTCTGATAAAGTTGTCGGCATCCGCATGCGAAGCCCTTTTTATAATAGTTTCTTCGTCAAGCTCCGTGTTTCCGTAGGAAATGTTCCCTTTCACGGAGTCGGAAAACAGGAACACATCCTGCATCGCAAGGCCTATTTGCCGCCTTAAAGACGACAGCGTGTAGCGCCTAATGTCCTCACCGTCAAGGAGGATGGAACCCCAGTCAGGCTCATAAAAGCGCTCCAGGATATTAATAAGGGATGTCTTGCCCGCTCCCGTGCTGCCCAGAATCCCTATTGTAGAGCCCGCTTCCGCCGTGAAGCTCAAGTCTTCGAGGATGGACACCCCGTTTATCGACAGCTTTATGTCGCGGAACTCAATCTTCCCTGCGGGTCTTTCTGTCAGTTCAACTGCGCCTGACATGTCGCTAATGCCCTTGGGAGCCTCGGTTACTTCGCGGATCATTTTCGCGGAAGCGGAGAAACGCTCCAAATCCGCAAGAAGCGGGCCGAGCATCCACATTGGGGCTGAGAGCGCCCATGTAAGGGACGAGAACGCCATGTACTCGCCGGGGGTTATCCAGCCCCTTATAAGGAAGATGCCGCCGACCGCCAGCATGATAACCATTAACGACTGGCTTGCGATTTCAAGAAGCGGCTGATACTTCGCCGTAATCAGGGCGTTCTCGCAGCTTGTATTACGGTAATCGGAGTTAAACTTCTCAAAGTGTTCAATTTCGCGATCTTCGCGGGCAAACGCCTTGACGACGCGGTTGCCGTCAATGTTCTCCGTAACGGCCGTCCCAAGGTCTGTTAACTTCTGCCTTAACAGACGGAAGCGCGGGCGTATCCTTAAGACAAACCTGCGGCTGATAAAAAGAATAAAGGGAGTAACAGCGACAAGGCAAAGCGCAAGCCGCCAGTTTATAAACATATAAAAGATAAATGTCGAGGCAAAGAGCACAACTGCGTCGGCAATGTTATACGATATCCACGCCGCAGAATGGCGGATCATCTCCAGGTCCTGCGTCATGCGGGTCATAAGGTTGCCTGTCGGGAAACGGCTCAGAAAGCGGAAGTCCTGCCATTGCACCATCCTGTACATCTCGCTGCGTATGTCCGTCATCACGCCCGTACTGGACTTTTCCATCACAACAATCATCAGATAGCGAAGACAAAGGCGCCCAAGCTGAACCGCCATCATCGCCGAAAGAAGCGGGATAAGGATACTTGTGTTTCCCTTCATGACAACGTCGTCAATAATCCTCTGCCCAAGCATAGGATTAACCACCCTGATACCCGCAGTTATGCAGGTAAGAACAATGCCGCAAATAAAGAGGGCTCTTTTCCCCTTCATATAATTCCAGAGCCAAGCAATCTGATCCATGATTAAGCGCTATTATGATGAGTTTTTGAAGAATTGACAATAGACCGCATGATGTACAAGGCTTTAATCAGAGTGCCGGTACTTGAAGCAAATAAAATAAACTTATAACCTTATAGGTAGATTAACAAACACGAGGTGTTATTTATGAAAAAATTAATAATTCCCGTAATAATTACAAGCGTGCTGTTAGTTACATCCTGCTTTAGCCCGTGGCAGCCTGATGAAGGGTATTTTTCGATTAACATAGGAACACAGGCAGGATACGGCAGAGCTGCAGATATTTGGGATGAAAAAGAAATAAATGAATATATACATACGATAAGGGTAACTAACGGTCCGGGGCCGGAACAGAGAATAGAAGGCATTAAACGCGGTACAACTGTCAACTTTAGAGTAGAGCCAGGATACTGGGACATAATAGCCGAAGCATATCAGCCTAACGGAGTTTACCCTGTCGCTTCAGGAGAAGCCAGAAGGGTAAATATAAATCCCGGGCAGAATCAGGTAGTCAATATAACGATGGCAAAGAAATGCGGAGACGGCCTGCATGAATATATATGGACAGTAACAACGTATTCTACTATAGCTCCAGGAGAAGAAACGGAAATATGCAGGATATGCGCGGTAAAAAGAAACACGAGGCCAATGCCTGCGATAGGAAGCGGCAGCGGAGATCGAATAGCCGTTGGCGATACGGCAGGGGAGATTACCATTACAGGGCTCCCCGCAGGGTACTATGCTATCGCAGCGTATTGGGATGAAGAGACAGGACATGAGCTTATCGGAGCGGGCGGCATAAACAGCGAACTGTACATTACAGCCGCCAGGGTTAACTCGCAAGGAAGCGCGACACTTAGAATCTGGGAATACATGGAATACGGCAGCTCGTTTGTTAATTTTAACGGCACCGGCGTCTATTACGGCATTGAGGTATTAATCCTCAATGTACCTTCAGGCAGCGGGGAAGAGGAGTACCTTGATAAGCATTTAGTACAGGCCGGATTTGTTGAGGAAGTATACTTCTCAGGCGGAAAAGGAACAGGAGCATATTCACTTAGGGAAAAGGAACAAACAGGAGCCATAACAATCACAGGATTCGGCCCTGAACACGAAGGATGGATAACAGTCGGAACCGGGTATTTCCCGAATGGAGACTATGTGTTCTTCAGCAGCAATGAATGGTGGGACGATAAGGTAATAACAGGCGGCGCAATAACAGTTGATGTATGGCAGGGCCATACTTCTTCAAACACGGGCAATGATACAATAGAACCCGGCAGCCTTGAAATTACCGTGATGCCGACAATGCCTGGCATATATGAAAATGATTATTATTCGCAAACCAGGGTAAACACAGTACCCGTTACCTTTACAGGCGGATACGCGGCAGTCAACTTTGCGGCAATGGAAATAAAAGAAGATTACAAAGACGGACCCGGTGAACCAGGAACACCAGGCCTTATGTACTCATTGAACTACAACGGAACAGGGTATGAAGTATCGGCTGGTACAGTAACCTCAGGAACGGTAGTAATCCCTTCATCATATAACGGACTTCCTGTAACAGCGATAGCGGCAGGCGGTTTTCAAAACAAATCAATAACCAATATTTCGATCCCTAACAGCGTTACTTCAATTGGTGATGGTGCGTTCAACGAATGCGGCGGCCTTACAAGTATAACAATCCCCGACAGCGTTACATCTATCGGGGATAGTGTGTTCGAAAGCTGCTCCAGCCTTATAGACATAACAATCCCAAATAGCGTTACTTCTATCGGCAGTGGCGCGTTCTATAGGTGTGTAAGCCTTATAAGCATAACAATCCCCCACAGCATTACTTCTATAGGTAATGGTATGTTCTCAGGATGCACAAATCTTACAAACATAACGGTTTCCAACAGCGTCAGGTCTATAGGAACTAATGCATTCTTTGGCTGCACAAGCCTTGGAACAATAACAATCCCTGCAAGTGTTAACTTTATCGATAATTTTGCGTTTTATAACTGCGTCAGCCTTACAAGTATAACTGTCTTTGCGGTAACACCGCCCGATCTTGGCGAATCCGGTGTATTTGACAGTACCCATCCGGATTTGCAAATCTTTATCCCTACAGGCAGTTTTATCATGTATGCAGCCGCTGATATATGGAGAACATACTATGTAAACAAGATTGTAGAGATTTCAACAGAAGGTCTTATTTACACGCTGATAAACAGCGGTGCCTCTTATGAAGTATCAATAGGCACAGCGGCTGATACAAATGTTGCAATTCCCTCAATGTATAACGGGCTTCCCGTAACAGCGGTAGCGATTAATGCGTTCTACGGCAACCCCAGTATTACAGGCATAATAATTGGCAGTAACGTTACTTCTATGGGCGATAGGGCATTCGATGGATGCACCAGCCTTACAAGCATAACATTCCAGGGCACGATTACCGCTTTTGATTTTAGCACGATTGATTCTTTCCCAGGCGATTTACGTGAAAAATACCTTGCAGGCGGCATCGGTACCTATACACGGGCTTCCAATGGTACAGTGTGGACAAAACTTTAGCCTATAGCAGCAGTTCAGTTTAGACTTTGGAAATTATCTTTCCTATGTCTATCCACGGAACCCCAAAACTAAAACTATTAAATTAATAATTTTTAATTCGCCGCTTTCCAGCATCATATTCATTGGGATAGAATGTATTTTTCGTATGATTTCTCCGGCTTTAATTCCCAGTTTATGCTGTTTATCTCTGGTCATCTAAGGCAGTACATAATATGAGGAAATTAGCAGCCCCGCCGTCTGTTTGGATATTGCTCATGATGGGCGGATATGCCCTTTGTAGTGTTTTAGGCGTTACAGACTAATAGTTCAGTATCTTTATTATAATAACTATATTCACACATAGCATAAACCGCCGCGCCGTATTGCTCCATTGTCAATTTATATTTTTTAACAAGTTCATGCCAATCTTTAAAAAAAATTAGTGATATAACTTTGTATTTTGTATCATCATTCATTAAGCTCTCTCCCTGTTTGTTACAAATTGCGCCTATTGTTTTATTATCTCGGTATCATATTCAGCCTTTAATATTTGAGAATGTGTATCTTGTATCATTATCCTGTGTCAGAGCATATTGTATTTTTTTTCGATGTAAAATATAATTTTATCATAAAATGTCTTATTGGGGTTGTTTTTGCGATAATTAAATTACAAATCGGGGTGGTAATTGCGATATGATGCGGGAAACGATTTATGTTGTAGACGACAGTAAAATGAACCTTAACATCGCAGAAAAAGTGCTGGGTGAGTGTTACCAGGTTATAACCCTGCTGTCGGCGGCTGAAATGTTCGCGAACATGGAAAAGAACGTTCCCGACCTGATCTTGCTTGATGTAGTAATGCCCAATATGGACGGATTTGAAGCGCTTAAAATTCTTAAGAATACTCATGCGGACATTCCGGTAATTTTCATCACCAGTACCAGAGACACCGCTGTGGAAGCCCGTGGTTTCGAGATGGGTGTAACAGATTTTATCACAAAACCATTTTCCGCGTCTGTCCTCGTTAACCGTATCAAGTCGCATTTGGAACGCACACAAAAATTACAGGAGAACAGGAAGCTGATACAGGAGATTGCGCGGCAGAAGCAGGAAGCTGACAATGCCAATAAAGCGAAAAGTTCATTTCTAAGCCGGATGAGTCATGAAATCCGGACGCCAATGAACGCCATCCTCGGCATCACGGAGATACAGCTTCAGGAAGAAGAGCTGGAACTAAAAATAAGGGAAGCGTTTGAAAGGATTTATGCCTCCGGAGACTTGCTGCTCAGTATCATCAACGACATTCTCGACCTCTCAAAAATAGAAGCCGGTAAGATGGAACTTACAGTCGGCAAATACGAGATTGCAAGCCTTGTCAGCGATACAGCGCAGCTTAACATGATGCGCGTCGGCAGTAAACCGATCACGTTTGAACTGAACATAGACGAGCATTTACCTGCGACTTTGTTGGGCGATGAGCTGCGCATCAAGCAGGTTTTTAATAATTTACTTTCAAACGCGTTCAAGTATACCGCGTCGGGTACGGTAACGCTGGGTGTTTCTGTTGAACCTTCACATGGTGATGAAGTATTCCTTGTCGTTACCGTACGGGATACCGGACAGGGTATGTCACAGGAACAGATTAGCAGGCTTTATGACGATTATGCGCGTTTCAATGAAACAGCCAATCGCGCGACCGAAGGTACCGGGCTTGGTATGAGCATAACGCGCGACCTTGTCAACATAATGAAGGGCAGTATTTCTGTAGAAAGCGAGCCGGGTATTGGCTCGACATTTACAATCCGTCTGCCGCAGAGCAAATGCGGCGCCGAAGAGCTGGGAAAAGAGATGACATTAAATTTGCACAAGTTCCGTTCAAACAGCCGGACACGGATGATAAGAACACAGATCACACGCGAGCCGATGCCGTACGCCAGAGTTTTGGTTGTGGACGATGTGGACACAAATATTTACGTCGCTAAAGGCCTTTTGGCCCCGTATGAGCTGACGATTGATTCCGCTGACTCAGGATACGCCGCGATTGATAAGATCAAGAACGGAAAAGTGTACGATATCATATTCATGGATCATATGATGCCAAAATTGGACGGCGTAGAAACAACCAAAATACTGCGCGAAATTGGATATACCCATCCCATCATCGCGCTGACCGCAAACGCGGTGGCAGGACAGGCGAACATCTTTCTTGAAAACGGTTTTGATGATTTCATATCCAAGCCGATCGACATACGTCAGATGAACAGAATACTCAATGAACAG
>Ga0209755_10003072_pt1 | contig 21443 bp, 17 predicted proteins | sample TergutCo191P1_FD_187301 | JGI IMG/M metagenome (GOLD analysis project Ga0209755, IMG submission 187301) | Cornitermes sp. P1 segment gut microbial communities from Petit-Saut dam, French Guiana - Co191P1 (SPAdes) (version 2) | ecosystem: Host-associated > Arthropoda: Insects > Digestive system... | reverse complement strand
AGCCGATACAGAAGCTGACGCCGAAGCGGATACAGAAGCCGATACAGAAGCCGATACAGAAGCCGACGCCGAAGCGGATGCGGAAGCTGACGCCGAAGCCGATACAGAAGCTGACGCCGAAGCGGATACAGAAGCCGATACAGAAGCCGATACAGAAGCCGACGCCGAAGCGGATACAGAAGCAGACACCGAAGCGGATACAGAAGCAGACACCGAAGCGGATACAGAAGCCGATACAGAAGCCGACGCCGAAGCGGATACAGAAGCAGACACCGAAGCGGATGTAGAAGCAGACGCTGAAGCAGATGTCGAAGCGGACGTCGAAGCGGATGTCGAAGCAGAAGTTGACGCAGAAGCAGAAGTTGACGCAGATGCAAAAGTTGACGCAGATGCAGAAGTTGACGCAGACACAAATGCCGACGCAGACATCAACGTGGATGCGGATACCAATGTTGACAGCGATGATGTTGATACCGATACCGGAAATCAACCGCCGCCGCAACTGCCACCGTCAGGGTCTCCGGGGATACCGATACGGCCAACACCACCAAGACCGCCGGTTGATGAATATGAACCGGAAGACGATGAAATCATTATCGAAGATGAAGATACGCCGGGCGATGATTGGTCAAATGTAGCACCGCCAATCAACATCTTCACACCTCCGCCATGGGTATTGCCGCAGGATGACACCGATGAGGGTGACACGTATGATCAGGATCTGTACTTTGTCCGTGTAGAACAAATTGAGATCCAAGATGTACCGGTACCGCTTGCGATGATGCCGCAAACCGGTGTAACGGGTGCGGGGACATTGGTCACCGCCGGTCTGATGATTTCAGCCGCAATTGCCATCGCGACAGCAAAAGTAATCAGTAGATTTAAAAAATAATATTGTTGTATCGGTTTCGTTAGAAGCCGATCACTGGGTACTGAATGAGCCGTCATAATGGCTCATTCAGTCACCTGGTAAACGTATTACCTTAACATTAATGCGTTTACCAGGTGAACTTCGTTCATCTTGGATGAGCTAGCTCACCCTAAGCGAATGAAAATTCGCTGTGAATGTTTCAATATCTGCGGGGGATTCGCTATCCCCCGCAACTCCTTGAGAATGGTGTTGGACAGATATTGAGACAAAAAAATAAAAAGGAGCTATTGAAACATGAGCATTATTTATTACGGAGCGGAAAAGACACCGGCGTACATGGTGAGCAAATTGCGGGAGTGGATGACGAAGACGGGTGAACCCAAAGCCTTTGTGTTCAGGGAAGAAACCCTGCGTAAGTTCAAAACCCCCATATACCTCAACCGGTACCCGGTCATGAGCATCGAAGATGCGGTGAAAGCATACCCTGATTGCGAAGTGTATGTTGTGTACCAAAGTGAAAATATCGCAAAGTCTGAAGCCATGCGGCTTCTGGCAAAAGTACCCGGCAACAAAATCCACTTTCTTGAAGCCGACCTCGAGTTTCGAAAGAATTGTTCGCAAATGGGCAAGTCATTGTTCTACCGAAACGGCAACATCCCCATTTGTACCGTCGGCAACCGGCATGTACCGGGCTTTAAAGTAAATGCGGATGCATCCAACATAGATAAGATCTTGGATGAATGGAGCGCACTGACCACCAAACTGGCGAGAGAGAACCAAGTCGATGCCAAGAACAAATGCTTCGGATGTCCGCAAATGAAATATGGGTTCTACAAAAAGACCCCTAAGGTTGAAAACCTGTTCTTCATGCAAAACTTGCGGTATGACTCGTGCAACCTCAGATGCCAGTATTGCTTCTCCATTACGACCGACCGCTGGTCAGAACTGAAAACCATAGACGGCCCATCAACATATGAAGTCATTAAAAATCTATCGGAACATCCGGACTTCAAAGACCGCGGAAACGACTTTACTGTCACATTCGCAAATGGTGAAATCTGCGTCAATAAGTATTTTGAAGACATCATGAATGTACTGCTGAATGTTAAGTGGAATATCGAGATTATTTCCAACATGAGCGTGTACCGTGAAGGTTTGGCGGAACTGATGAAAACCGGCAGGGTTAAGAAAGTGATTACATCACTGGACTGCGGGACAAGGGAAACATTCAAGAAACTGAAAATCAATGACCGCTTTAACCAAACGGTTGAAAACCTTCATAAGTATGACTTTAGCAAAACAACACTCATCGTCAAATATGTGTTCTTGGAAGGTTATAACGACAATGAAGCAGACATCGATGCGTTTTATGACATTGTGAAAAGTGTTGGCGGCATCGTGATGATTTCCGCAGACAACAAGACCAATAAAAATCCTTATACCGATAAGGAAAACCTGAAAAACCTAACCGACAGATTGATCCATCATGCAGTCAAGGGTAGCTCCCATGTCATTGCGGATATTAACAATCTGAATGTCGCAGATGTCACCTACATCAATAAGACGGCGAAACAATTAAAAACCACGCATTTACAAACACAAACATCATAGACGGCTGCGCACAAACGTGCCGCAACCGATGCAACCTAGGAGGATTGAAACATGAGCGTAATCTATTACGGAATGGAAAAGTCAGTAGACTATATGAAAAAGAAGGTTAATGAGTGGATACAAATCACAGGAACTCCGGTGGCCTTCACCTTTAAAGATAAAACCTTGGAAACCATAAAGGATTCCAAGTACCTGGGCCGGTTTGAACTTTTAAGTGTTCAAGCGGCACTGGAAAAATATCCGGATTGCCACATCTATCTGGTGTACAAAAGCGAAGCCGCGGCGAAGTCCGAAGCCAACCGGTTGTTGGCACAGAATGTACCCGGCGAACGCATTCACTTTCTTGAAGCTGATCTGGTGTACCGCAAAGGCTGCTACCGTCTGGGACATGCCCTGCATTTTAAAAGCGGCAACATCCCGATGTGTACGGCAGGCAACCGCTCGGTGCCATCATTTGAGGGCAGTTCGGATGTCAGAAAAATCATTAATGATTGGCAAAGTTTCTCGTCAAAACTCATTGAAGCCAACCAACTGGGCATCAAGAACAAATGTGATGGCTGCCCTCAATTAAAATATGGTTTTTACAACCGAAAGCCGAAACTCGGGGATTTACGGTTTATGCAGAACCTGAAATACGATGCATGCAACCTCAAATGCGGTTATTGCTTCTCAAGCACATCCGACCGATGGGCCAAACTGAAAAACTCAGACGGACCATCCACCTATGATGTGATCAAAGAGTTTGTCCGCCATCCTGAGTATGCAAAGATGGGTAAAGAGTTTACGGTCACATTCGCAAACGGAGAACTGTGTGTCAACCGTTACTTTGAACAAATCATGGAAGAACTCTCAACCGTACAATGGAACATCGAAATACTGTCCAACATGTCCATGTACCGAGAGAGTTTGGCACAGCTGATGCGAGAAGGACGTGTGGGCAAAATCATTACATCGCTGGATTCCGGAACCCGTGAAACATTTAAAAAGCTCAAGGCGAACGACCGGTTCAATCAAACCGTAGAGAACTTATCCAAGTATCCGTTTGAAAAGACCGCGCTGTTCATCAAATATGTATTCGTTGAAGGCATCAATGACAATGAAGCGGACATCGATGGGTTCTACCAAATCGCAAAAGATACGGGTGGACTGATCATGATTTCTGCAGACAACAAAACCAACGGTAAGCCATTTACCGACAATGAGCATTTAAGAAACCTGACACTGCGCATTATTAAAAAAGCCAAAGCAGATGGTGTTAAACTCATCGGTGATGCCAACAACATTAATCCGGCGGATGTAAAATTTATTAGTGAGCAATATAAATTGTGTTAAATCAAAACAAAAAGAGAACATGAGAAAGGGGGTTGTTGTATGGCCGGTAAAGGCAGCAGCAGAATGGTCTATAAGGCAGAATGTCCGATAGAATATCGTTTTGTATGTGAAGCGTGTGCGCATGAATCGGGACCGTTTACCGGATATGCACAGGCGTATATGAATGCCAAAGTATCGTCCGGTTCGATGTTTAAGATGAGTTATGAATACAGTATTGAAGCCAATGAGAAAGCGCGCATCAATGCGGAACTGATCTTACTCAAAATCATTGAAAATATCAATGACACGATTCATAACAACCTGATTTCTCCTGAAATCACCAATAAAAGAAATGAAACCGCACAATGTTTTAATAATATATTTACCCATGCAAAAGCGTGTCTGTCATGCAAGGCGGAACAATCATGGTATCCGATGCCGAGCACAAAATCTCAGCTTATGAAACAGGCACAGAAGGTAAAGCAGCGGACAAAAACCGAAAAACCACTGTTGAAATACGGTTCGATTTCGACAACCTTGGAAAGTGGTTTGCCGGATGCCGCATATCAAACCGAGGCGGTTGATAAGCCCGAAGACGTCCTCGTCCGCATCATCAACCGTAAGGACGCGTCAAATCAACATGATATGGCCATACGGCATCTCGTGAATGCCCGTCATACAAACCTGCAAAAGGTATTTGCCGTCGATGAACTGGGACATGATGTTTTTTCGGTCAAAGAAGAAGCGATGGTTGACGCGCCTTTGCCCAAACGGGTTCATGATAAGATGAATGAGGGGGATTATCAGGATTATATGCTGCAGTTGTTTGACGCGGTGGAGTATTTGCATACACACAATCCGCCGATGTGTCATAACAATGTTCATGTCAATAATGTATATGTGTCCGATCAAAATGTGATCACACTGGCAGGTTATGATGATTTATCAATCAGTGATGCGTTTGAAAAAGACATTCACGATATTGGCGTGGTGATGGGCTGTGCGCCGAATACATTTAAGAAAAGGTATAAAAAAGTTATCGACAAAGCAGTATGTGAAAAATACCTCAGTGTTGAGATGCTTCGTAATGATTATATGAAGGCGATGAAGACAAGCCGGTTAAAGGCGGTTGCTGTTTTATTCCCGATTATCTTTGGTCTGTTATTCCTTGCACGTCAGTTTTTATAAAAAACAGGCGTATTACTGATCGCATTAAAAATATCATGCAGGGGATGAACATCCCCCGCACCTCCAAAGTGTAGTGGTGTTGTGTCAATACATTTTGGAGGTGTAGTTATCTACACAAAAGAGGACAATAATGTGACGGGTTCCCCGTGTATTTGAAAGCCATGATAACGGCATTGCTCATTGCAAAAGGCTTTCAGATATGCTGTTTAATTTGTCACATCTGTGAAAGGAGATTATATTGTTACTCACGAGAGAATGTGAATACGCATTACGCATTTTGCGCGAACTTAAAGATGAAGAAATGAAAATGATTAAAAGTGTCAGTAAAAGCCAGCATATCCCACAAAAATTTGTATATAAAATTGTTGCGAAGTTGCAAAAAGCCGGTATTTTACAAACAAGACGCGGTTCAGAAGGTGGGTGCCAATTGGCAAAACCCTTAGCGGAGATTAGTTTATATGATGTGGTTCATGCGGTTGATGCGCGTACAGTGTATGTCTGTGTTAAAGCGCATATCGATTGCCCTCATAATCATAATGGAGATTGCAGAATCCATCACGGTTTCCAAGAATTACAGTATATGATCAGTAATCATATGCGCACGAAAACAATTAGAGAAATTGTATGAAAATGTAAACGCAAAACGATTATGAATGTTGAGAATCTAAACGCAACAGTTATTAAAGATCCGGATTTTAGACGCAGAGCCGATAATATGTGAAAGATAAATCTCTAAAACATCTTTTTGTTTTAAAGGGTATATTAAATCACAATTATCGGTTTTTAAGTCCGTATCTTCTGTTGTCTGATAACAATGTCGTTTGGCATAGTGGCATTCTGCACAAATTTAAAAATCATAGATTTATTAAAATACAAATTCTTCGTGCCGTTTAATGTGTCGGGTTTCATTTGTCATCATGCCTTGTCAATTTTCTGATCATATGGCATAATTTTGTGGTACATAATAATTTTTTATTTGCAAGGTGATTTCATGATGATAACAGTGGTTGGCGCTGCCAATGTTGATGTTTTTTATAAAAGCAAAGAAACGGTTCAACTCACAGATAAAAATCCTTGTACTGCTGCAATGTCCGCAGGTGGTGTGGGGCGTAATATTGCGGAGCAGATTGTAAAGCAAGGTGTGCCGGTGACGCTCATTTGTGCCATCGGAGATGATTCTAATGGACGTTTTTTGCGTGAGCATTCAAAAAAACTAAATATAGACACAAATTATTTTATTGAGCTAAAAAATGAAAACACAGGGGTGTATGCCGCAGGGCTCAATCCCGATGGCGAAATGGTGGTTGCGTTTAGCGCGATGGACATTGTTGAAACCATTAAGCCCGCAGATATGGATTTCGCGGCGGCGGTCATTAAATCATGTGATATGTTGGTATGTGATACGAACATGTGTGAAGATGTGCTGGAAAAAATATTTGTTTTACGCGGCGAAAGGCCTTTGGTCGTTGATGCTGTTTCGGCGGTTAAGGCGCAACGGGTTAAAACATTATTTAAATATATTGATTGTTTGAAAATGAATGCACATGAAGCGGAAGTGTTGTCAAATATCACACTCGGCACCAATGCTTCTTTTGAATTGGCGTGTCAATATTTTATCCATCAAGGTGTACGGCGTGTGTTTATCACGCGCGGCGCGGATGGTGTTGTTGCCGCAGATGCGGATGCCGTATATTTTGTTCCGGCGATCCCGATAAAAACAGAAAATGTAACAGGTGCAGGGGATGCATTTTGTGCGGGGCTGGCATTACATTACAATGACGACATTCAAACACAAGCACAACGCGGTGTGGAATTTTCCGCACAGCATTTAAATGCATGATAGAAAACCTTTGCAAGCAATGCGCGTTTTAAAGAATGTTTTTCTGCTGAAAAAATGACATGGTGAAAAAATTTGTTTTCATCATTTAATCCCTGCCGCCAATGGCGGCGGAACAAATCGGTTGGCGGAGCGCAGGTTGCGTGCTCCTTGTCTGAAAATTTGCTTCGTAAATGTTTCACACTTTAAAAACAATAATGAGGACAATATGTCCAAAAGGAGCTTGGTATGATAGATTTTATTGACATTTTACCGGAGGTGCAGGCCGCACTTGATGAAGGTCGTGCTGTTGTTGCACTTGAATCCACCATTATTTCACATGGTATGCCCTATCCGGCAAATTTAGAATGTGCGCGTAATTGCGAAGCCATTATCCGCGCCAATGGTGCCATTCCGGCGACCATTGCCATTTTAAATGGCAGAATCAAGATTGGTTTAAATGAAGAACAACTGGAGCACCTCGCTACCGCACAAAATGTTGTAAAATGTTCTCGACGCGACCTTGCGGTGGTTATATCACAGAAAAAAGACGGCGCTGCCACTGTTGCCGCGACCATGATTATGGCGGAACTTGCAGGCATCCGTTTCTTTGCAACCGGCGGTGTGGGTGGCGTGCACCGTGGCGGCGAAAATTCGATGGACATCTCTGCGGACTTAACCGAACTGAGTATGACGGATGTGTGTGTGGTATCGGCAGGGGTTAAATCCATTTTGGATATCGAAAGAACCTTAGAATATTTAGAAACACTTGGCGTGCCTGTGGTGTCTTACGGACAAGATGCGTTTCCAGCATTTTTTACCCGTGAAAGCGGTTTTAATGCACCGATTCGATTGGATTCTCCGGAAGCCATTGCGCAAATGATGCTGACCAAATGGGATTTGGGTCTGATTGGCGGTGCAATGATTGCCAATCCGATTCCTGCCGAATATGCGATGGGTAAGGATGAAATTGATGCCGCAATCAATTCAGCACTTGCGTCGGCGGACATCTTGGGTATAAAGGGTAAGGAAATTACGCCATTTTTACTGGATGCTGTTAAAAAACTTACCGAAGGAAAATCGCTTGAAGCGAACTTGCAATTGGTGTACAACAATTCAGAACTTGCGGCAAAAATCGCAGTGGCGTATTCTAAAAACGCATAGTATTCACGTTTAAAAACATTTCATGTAAAAGTAAAATATAAAACAGCAAAAGACACCGGAGCAATGCTCATGCAATGACAATGTTTTGCCATCGCATGAGTAAATTATTCGGTGTCTTTGTCTTTATCTTCTGATAAGTGTGAAACATTTGCGAAGCAAATTTTTAGACAAGGAGCACGCAACCTGCGCTCCGCCAACCGATTTGTTCCGCCGCCATTGGCGGCATGGATTGGTTTATGTCATAACGTGCATGATGCATCACCAGTGCATGATGATGTTAATATAAATTTATTGTTCATCCAACCATGCAACCGCTGCATCCGCAACAATCTTTAAGTTTTCCGGGATAAATGGTGATGGCAAGTCGGCACCGGTTACCAAATCCAAGAATGTTTTTGTACCGGCATATCCGACAAATTTTACATATTTTTCCCATGACGCTTGTTTGTCTGACTGACTTTCTGCCCAGAAAGAAAGTGCGATGATTTGTGCAAGACAATAATCAATGTAATAAAACGGAATGCGGTAGATGTGCAATTGACTTTGCCAGCGTCTGCCTTCGCTAAAGTATGGGAATCCATCATTGAGGTCAAGATAAGGACGGTATTTTTTTTCAAGTTCAAGCCATAATTCATTGCGTTGTGCCGGTGTCATTTCCGGTTTTGCATAAATATGATGCTGGAATTCATCCACCATGGTGCCGTATGGGATGAAAATCAGCGCACTTGCCAGATGAGAAAAATAGTATTTTTTAGTTTCTTTGCCGAAGAATCCTTCCATCCATGGACAAGTGAAGAACTCCATTGCCATCGAATGTACTTCTGCGGTTTCATTAGAATAATTTCTCAGCGCGGATGGATAAATGTCACGTGCTTTGTAACCGGCGTAGGCATGGCCGGCTTCGTGGGTAAGTACATCAATGTCGCCGGAAGTACCGTTAAAGTTTGCAAAGATAAACGGTGACTTGTAATCTGCGATGTATGCACAGTATCCGCCGGCTTGTTTGCCCGGTTTTGACAAGCAATCAAACAATTCGTTTTCCAACATGAAATCCATAAATTCACCGGTTTCTGCGGACAACTCATGATACATTTTTTTGCCATGTGCAAAAATTTCATCCGGTGTGCCAAAGGGTTTTGCATTGCCTTCGGGATATTCAAACGGATCATCATAAACGGTGAGTGCCTCCACACCAATGCGCTTTGCTTGTGCTTCTTTAAGGCGGGTAACCACCGGTACAATGTATTTGACAACACCTTCACGGAATTTTTCAACCATTGCTTCATCGTAACAATTACGTTGCATGCGGTAATAACCCAGTTGTGTGAACGAATCATAACCCAATTTTTTTGCAATTTTTGTACGCAGTTTTACTAGTTTGTCAAAAATTTCATCAAGTTTAGCGCCTTGCTCCAGTCTCCAATTTGCACTGGCAAGCATCGCGGCTTTGCGCACTTCACGATCCGGATTTTCAAAATAGGGTCCGAATTGTGATAGTGTTAATGTTTTGCCGTCAAATTCAATCTGCGCGGATGCGATGAGTTTGTCATATTCGCTGGCGAGTTTGTTTTCTTCTTGAAGGTCTTCAACGATTTCCGGTTTAAAGGTTTTGAGCCGCATTTCTGCGTTGTCAAACATAAGGGTGCCCCATGCTGCTTCAAAATCTTTTCTAAAGGGTGATTCAAGGAGTGCCATGGTGAGCGCTTGGCTTGCCGGTTGCAATTTGGGCAAGGTCTCGTTGGCATACTGTTTTTCTGCGTCGTAAAATTCATCGGTGGTGTCGATGGTATTGCGGATGCGTGCAATTGAAAACTGTGTGTACATTTTTGCATTAAAATCATCGATTTCTTTGTACACAGCAAAGGCTTCTTCGGATGTTTGTGCCGCTTTAAATTTTGCAAGCAATTCGCCGAGTTTTGTATTCATTTCGTCAAACTCAGGCCTTGTGTACGGCATGTCTGGAAATTTCATTTGATTCTTACCCCCTGTTGGCATCATCTTGATGCAGAATAATAATAGTGTACCGATTATATCGGCGCACTGCAATGATTTTTTGGCAATGTTCGTGGTTTTTGTGTATAATAATGAATGATATGAAGCGAATTGGTTACTAATAAGAATTTTTTTCAAAGCCAAAAGGTGGCTTTGAAAAACCGTTGCGCATGAATGTGCGTAGAAGCATTCGCACATTCATTGTTCACTAATAAGGAAATTTTTTTCAAAGCCAAAAAGCGGCTCTGAAAAACCGCTGCGCATGAATGTGCGTAGAAGCATTCGCACATTCATTGCTCACTAATAAGGAAATTTTTTTCAAAGCCAAAAGGTGGCTTTGAAAAACCGCTGCGCATGAATGTGCGTAGAAGTATTCGCACATTCATTGCTCACTAATAAGGAGAGGCTGATAATATTGGGTCAAAGCATGAAAGGTATGAAGCGCACACATTATTGCGGATGGGTCAATGAAACACTCATTGGACAAACCGTTACCATTATGGGTTGGGTGAATAAAAAACGTGACATGTCTCATTTATATTTTATTGTGGTGCGTGATCGCACCGGTATTGTACAGACCGTCGTAGATGAAGACAGGCATCCGGAATTTTACCAAATGGCAAAAAATATTCGCGGTGAGTATGTAATCGCCGTGACCGGAGAAGTTATTGCGCGTACCGATGCAAATATTAACCCGGAGATGGCAACCGGAAAAATCGAAATTGATGTAACGGATTTACGTGTATTGTCTGAGGCAGAAGTTCCTCCGTTCCAAGTTGCCGATGAAGATGTTGCCATTGACATGCGTTTAAAATATCGTTATATGGATTTGCGCCGTCCGCAGATGCAAAACATCATGAAAATGCGTGCAGACATTGCGCAAAAAACACGTGAATTTTTGCATGGCGAAGGCTTCACAGAGGTTGAAACACCGATCTTGATTAATTCGTCACCGGAAGGTGCGCGTGATTATCTGGTACCGTCACGCATGCATCCTGGACAGTTTTATGCATTGCCGCAGTCACCGCAACAATTAAAGCAAATTTTAATGATGTCCGGTTTTGACCGTTATTATCAAATTGCAAAGTGTTTTCGTGATGAGGATTTGCGTGCTGACCGTCAACCGGAGTTTACACAAATTGATATTGAACTGAGTTTCGCAGATGAAATAGACGTACAAACCAACACAGAACGATTAATGGCAAAGGTCTTAAAAGAAGTCAAAGGCATGGATGTTTCGTTGCCATTCCCGCGCATGACCTACAAAGAAGCCATGTCGCGTTTTGGTTCTGACAAACCGGATACACGTTTTGGTTTTGAATTAAAAGATATTTCACATATTGTTGCAGGGTCAGAATTCGGTGTGTTTCAAGGTGCGCTGGATGCCGGCGGGTCGGTTCGTGGTTTTTGTGCCGAAGGTTGTGCCGGTCTGCCGCGTAAACAGATCGATGCGTTTGTAGAACTTGCAAAACTGCATAAAGCCAAAGGACTTGCGTGGATTGTGTTGTCAGAAGACGGCAGCATCAAAACCACGATTTCTAAGTTCTTTGATGATGCAAAAATTAAACAAATCACCGATGCATTCTCTGCGAAAGCGGGTGATGTTGTTTTTCTGTGCGCAGATGCTCATAACATTGTGTTTGATGCGCTCGGAAATGTCCGCCTTGCTGCGGCGAAGTGGAAAGGTGCCATTGATGAAAGTAAATATAATTTCTTGTGGGTGACCGAATTCCCGCTATTGGAATATTCACCGGAAGATGACCGTTATTATGCGGCACATCATCCGTTTACGTCTCCGATGGAAGAAGATGATGACATGTTGGAGACAAACCCCGGAGTCGTACGCGCGCGTGCCTATGATTTGGTGCTCAACGGGTTTGAATTGGGCGGAGGTTCTATTCGTATTCATCGCCGCGATTTGCAAGACCGTATGTTTAAAGCACTGGGTTTCACGGAAGAAACGGCACAAGAAGGCTTTGGTTATTTCCTTGAAGCCTTAAAGTATGGTGTACCCCCGCATGGCGGCATTGCGCTTGGACTGGACCGGATTGTGATGCTTTTGACGGGTTCTGATTCATTAAGAGAAGTTATTGCGTTTCCAAAAGTAAAGGATGCCTCATGCCCCATGACATCTGCGCCGAATATGGTGATGCCGGCGCAACTGGAAGAGCTGGGCATTGCGGTTGTCGAAGATAAAGAATAAAACATATTGTTTCTTTATCAATGTGACCATGTTTGATGCCCGTATGCGGGCATCGCGAAAAGGAGTATGTGAAGACGAATGCCTGCTGAAAACATCGCCCCGGACATATGGTTTCCCAATATGGGGATTTGGTTTAACAGAGTACCGCAACATTTATTTACCATCGGAAATTTTTCCATTTATCTATATGCGGTGATGATTGTCATTGGCATCATTGCTGCGTATTTTCTTGCGGTATGGTATGCAAAAAAAACCGGTCAACGCGCAGAAGATTATACCGATTTATTGTTATTGGGTGTCATTATGGCCTTTATCGGTTTGCGTGTGTATTATCTTATTTTTAACTGGGAACAGTTTGCGCATTTACCATTGTGGCGCGCACTTTTTGATTTGCGTGGCGGCGGATTGGCAATTTATGGCGGTATCATTGGTGCAATCCTTGCGGGTGTCATCATGGCTGTTAAAAAGAAAATTCCGTTCACCACTTTGGCGGATACCTGCGCACCGTCTTTATTGCTCGGTCAAGTTATTGGACGTTTTGGCAACTTTTTTAACCGCGAAGCATTTGGCGGATACACAGACAACATTTTTGCAATGCGCATCCGCCTCGATCAAGCCCGTATGGTGACAGAAGATCTGCTTGAAACCGCAGCGGTACACGCGCAGGGTGTTGTGTATTTGCAAGTACACCCTACATTTTTATATGAAGCGGGATTAAACTTTATATTAATGATCCTCTTGATTTTGTACAGACCATACAAACGGTTTGCGGGTGAAATCATCTTGTTGTATTTCCTGGGTTATGGCATCATCCGGTTCTTTGTTGAAGGATTGCGTACCGATCAGCTCATCTTCTTTGGCACCGGCTTGCCGGCAAGCCAAATTGTTGCGGTGGTGTCAGTGGTTGCAGCCATCATACTTTTGGTGCTGGGTTATATGGGAAAACTGAAACCCATCACGCAAGCACAAACAAAATCAACAAAAAAATCACGAAAATAAAATGAATCCCCATGAAGACAATGCCGATGCATTTGTTCGTTATGGGGATTTAGCATATTAAGGTGTTGCATGAACCGAAAAAATAAAAAGAGAACGCATGAATTAAAAAAATACAACAATTATGACGATGTGCTTATTGTAAGGTTTGCACATTATCTTTATGTGGGTGCCGTTCTTGCCTTTTGTTTTTTGATTGGTCATGTATTGCTGCGTTATCTCTTGGATGACCGCGTCATCAATAACATTTCATTTGCAATCGCCATGGTAGTGTGTTTTGCATTTCTACTGTTTGCTTTATTTGTACTCTCTGACCGAAATCAACTCAAAATAATGCAACAACATCATGAAGAACAAATGCAAAACTTGATCACTTATACAGAGCATGTTGATGAGATGACGCTGGATTTGCGGCATTTTCGGCACGACCATGCCAACATGCTCATTGGACTGAATGGATTTGTACAAAAACGAGATTGGGATGGACTTGATCAATATTTTTCCAATTATCAGCGCGAATTTGTTAAATACAGTGAAATTGAAGATGCCATTGTAAAAAAATTAAGCCGCATCAAAATCCCGGCACTGCACAGTATTTTATTGGCAAAATGTTTGCATGCATATCATGAAGGCATCAAAGTATGGGTTGAAATCAGCGATAATATCATTTTATCGGATGATGCACTGTTGCTGGACTTGTGCCGTATTGTGGGTATTCTTATTGACAATGCCTATGAAGCATGTGTCATAAATTCTGAACTGCGCGTGATGATGCTGATGATGGACGACGGCATTCACATTATCATTGAAAACACATGCGAGAACCCACCGGTTGTTGAGTTGGTATTTAAACGCGGCTATTCCACCAAAGGCAACCATCGCGGCTTGGGGCTGTATCATGTCAGTAAGATTATTTCTGAAAATGATGCCATTAATTTGATCACCAACGCACAAAATGGGTTTTTTACGCAAAAATTGATGGTTTTGCAAACCAATGATGTTGTCTCTTGATGCACAGAGGACGTGTATCAAGAAGCGATAACAATACAGGCAAAGGGGAGGCAATGAATGCTGGGTATTTATATTTGTGATGATGAGTGCGTGCATTTAACCGCAATTACCGACATGATAGACAAACATATTTTGAGTGCGGAGTTGCCTTTGCGCATAGAAGCATCCGTGTCCAATCCGCATGATTTATTAGACGCGGTGGCACGCAATGATGATCATGCGGGTATTTATTTTTTGGATTATGATTTAAAACGTGATGATGTTCATGGCATCCAATTGGCGGAACAAATTCGCAAACTGGATCCGCGCGGATTTATTATCTTTATAACGGCAGATGCAAATGCGCACCGGCTTACGTTTAAGCACCGCGTAGAAGCACTGGACTATATTATAAAAGGCGAAGATGATTTGAATGTGCGCATCGGTGACTGTCTGCACAATGCAGTGGAGAAATACAATGCAAAAGTGACCAGTCCTTTAAAAGACAATTTCGTTTTGGTGTTGTCTGATGAGGCAAAAGATTTCATGGGTAAAAAGGTTTTATCCAAAAAATCCACGGTATCCATTGAAAACAATAAAATATTTTATTTTTCAACGAATCAATATTTTAAGCGCGTGGTGACAGTGTCCACCACAGAAGGGCAGCTTCAATTTAACGGAACCCTATCACAGGTTGAACAGTCCATGGACGCAATGCGGTTTTACCGTGTACAAAACAATTTGATTGTCAATCTTGCGAAAGTGGTTGCCATCGACAAAGAAAACAAAGCAGCGGTGCTGGCCAACGGAGCCCATGTCGAAATCGCCGCCAAACAATTACCATTATTTATCAAAACATGGGAGCAGTATCAGCAGGGGAAATAAAAAACATCTTCGTCATTTGATTTGAAGATGCTTTACGATATATAAATTATTTACCCATAGACGCATTCTACTTAATTTACTTCGTCACAACTTTCCGCACGACATTTAACAACCATTTTAGTGGCAGTGGCTCAAACCGTTTTGCCACTTTTTTAATGTCTTGCCGAATAGGTATGTGTTGCGGGCAATGCTTTTCGCATTTTCCGCATTGGTTGCATTTGTGCGGAGAATTTGGGTTTTTCTTCATAATCCCTGTGGTGGTGTAATAAAGTGATGCGCCTCGAACATATCCTTGAAAATAAGAGGTGTTGTATGAAGAAAAACATCCAGGAATGTTGATGCCTTGAGGGCATGGCAAACAATAATTGCAACCGGTACATGGGATTTTGTAACTTTCTGAAAAAATGTTTTTGACCTGTGCATACACTGAAAAATCGTCATCGGCAAGGGGTGTAAAATTGGAGGCCGAGGCGATGTTTTGTTTTAATTGTTCTGATGAACCCATTCCGGAGAGCACCACCGTCACAGCCGGCTGATGCCAGAGCCAGTGAAATGCCCAGTCTACCGGCGACATGGATGCATCAGCCTTATGGAATACATCTTTTGCGCGCTGCGGCAAGCCGTTTGCCAGTGCACCGCCCAAAAGCGGCTCCATGATCATCACCGCAATGCCTTTTGCGGCGGCGGCATCAAGTCCCGCACGGCCGGCTTGATAATGTTCATCATAATAATTGTATTGAATCATGCAAAATTCCCAATCATATGAATCCAGCACTTTTACAAATTCTTGATACGTGCCGTGATATGAAAAGCCGACATGTTTTATTTGTCCGGCGGCGCGCTTTTCATTAAGCCATGCGACAATCCCATGATCCAAATAATTTTGCCAATGCGCCATATCGGTGATGGAATGCATAAAATAATAATCAATATAATCTGTTTGAAGCCGTCTGAGCTGTTCTTGAAATATTTTTTCATATACGGCGGCACTTTTGCCCATAAAAAGCGGGAGTTTTGTCGCAATATAAACATCTTTGCGTTTGTTGTACTTAGCCAAGATTTCACCCAATGTTGCTTCCGAGTTTGGATAAATATATGCGGTGTCAAAATAATTGACACCGCCGTCAATGGCGTCAAGGATGAGTTTTTCCGTTTCGCTCTTGTTGCGGGGAAACCGCATACAGCCCAGTCCGAGTGCGGACAGTTGGTTTCCTGTTTTCTTATCGGTTCTGTAAAGCATTGATGTTGTCTCCTACTTTTCATTAATACAGGTCAGCACATATGCCGGCGGGACGTTCCGCCATTCATGTGTGACATCAAATCGTTTGAAATATGTTCTGAAAAAATCAAACTTCATTCGCGTGTACTGAAAGGTAATGAATTTGCCACCATTGCGCAAACATCGCTGGGTTTGAAGCATGATTTCATGCGCAGCACCGCCGGGCAGTGATGCAAACGGCAAGCCGGACACGATGTAATCGGCGAGTGGAATGCCGTTTTTTTTCAAAATATCACCAACATGTTCGGCGGTGTCATTAATAATTTTTATATCGGGAACATCCTTAAATTTTTCAGTGAGCATTTTATAAAACTTCTCATTGCGTTCAATGAGCAGTAATTGTGTGCCCGGTTTGCGTTTGGCAATAAGTTCTGTTGTGAACACACCGGTACCCGGCCCATATTCCACAATATATTTGGCTTTTAAAAAATTAATGTTTTCAATCATTTTTGCGGCAAGGTATTTTGAGCTGGGTGCAATCGCGCCGGTGATGCGTGGTGTGGATATGTATTGCCTTAAAAAGTTAAATGGCATAAAATCACCCTTCCATAATGAAAAGGAGCCGCATGAACGACCCCTTAGCGCCCATTGGGCTAAAGTTGTACTACTCTACACAAGCGTCTACTGGGCAAACGCCGGCACATGCGCCACAAGAGATGCATGCGTCTTCTACAATAACATATGGAGTGCCTTCGTTGATGCAATCAACAGGGCATTCCGGAGCGCATGCGCCACAAGCGATGCAATCCTCTGTAATTTTATAAGCCATTAAGCTCACCTCCGTAAAATGGATAATAACATAATCACTTGCGCTTTACAATATGATTTGACATTTAATTGTAAAGAGATTATAATACTTTAGCCATAGACAGTTGGTTGGTTAAGAATTTATTTCAAAACCGTAAAATTCCAACCGAGGTGTGTTTTTACGCAATGGGTACACATGTATTTTTTTGACGTTTAAGCCCTTAACTATGGTCAATAGTTAGGGGCTGTTTATATTTTGTCCCTAGACCAATCCAATTAGGAGGTGAAACATGAGCAATCTTTTACGCAACCAAGAAGCAAAGCAATCTGTCATTAGTGAAATTCGCGAAAGACTGGATAAAGCGAAGTCTGTTGTGCTCGTTGACGCACGCGGCTTGACCGTTGAACAAGACACCACGCTTCGTCAAACACTGCGTAAGACAGGCGGTATTGAGTACAAGGTGTATAAAAACACCATGCTTGAGCGCGCCATCAAAGATACTGATTTCGCCGGACTTTCTGATTACCTCAGTGGTCCGACCGCAGTGGGATTCTCTTATGATGATGCAACCGCTGCGGCAGCACAAATCAACAAAAACCTTAAGGGCATGCCGAAACTGGAGTTCAAAGCAATTGCGATTGACGGCGTTGTTTATGACGCAGATCAAGCCAAAGCCATTGCGGAGATTCCATCAAGAGAAGTTCTTATTTCTCGTTTGCTTGGTTCATTCAAGTCTCCGCTGGCATCCTTTGCGCGTGTGGTCAATGCCATCGCAGAAAAAGGTCCCAGTGACGCAGCACCGGCAGCAGAAGCCGCGCCTGTTGTTGAAGCAGTCGCAGAAGCCGCGCCTGTTGTTGAAGAAACCCCGACAGCAGAAGCACCACTTGAAGTAAAAGTAGATGCCGCTGAACCGGTCATCGAAGCAACAGAAGAAACCGTTGAAGCCGCAGACGCTGCGGAAGAAGCATAGAGAACATTTATTAAGGAGAAAATAAACATGGCTAAATTAAGCATTCAAGAAATCATCGAAGCAGTAAAACAGCTTTCGGTTTTAGAGCTTAACGATCTCGTTAAAGCAGCAGAAGAGGAATTCGGTGTATCCGCAGCAGCCGGTGTTGTTATGGCAGGACCTGCAGCAGGCGGCGGCGAAGCAGCAGAAGAAAAAACAGAATTTGACGTTGAATTAACAGACGTTGGCGCAGAAAAAATCAAAGTTATCAAAGTTGTTCGTGAAATTACAGGTCTTGGCCTTAAAGAAGCGAAAGAACTTGTTGACACCGCTCCAAAACCACTTAAAGAATCAGTGCCAAAAGCTGAAGCTGAAGAAATTCAAAAGAAACTCGCTGAAGTTGGCGCGAAAGTTACCATTAAGTAATTTAATGAAATTAGGGACGGCGGTCAAAACAGTCCATGTTCTGGCTGCCGATGCCCTTTTTTAAGTAATTTCGGAAATTTATGCCAATTGCAAAAACTGTGAAAATAAAAATTCTATATTCACATCACACAAAACCGTAGATTTTAATTTTCGCGAACATTTAAGAAGGAGCGATAGAATGAGTCAACAATATGTTTATATGTTCAAAGAAGGCAACAAAGACATGCGCGAACTCCTTGGCGGTAAAGGTGCAAACCTTGCTGAAATGACCAGAATGGGCATTCCTGTACCCAATGGATTTATCGTCACCACAGAAGCATGTACATGGTATAACACCAATGGTAAAGTGCTTTCAGAAGACATGAAAGTGCAAATCAACGAAAGCATCAAATTGTTAGAAGAAGAATCCGGTAAAAAATTCGGCGATGTTGTGAATCCTTTGCTTGTATCGGTTCGTTCAGGCTCTCGTGCATCCATGCCGGGCATGATGGACACCGTACTTAACCTTGGTATCAATGACGAAGTTGCGGCAGCACTTGCGGCTAAAGCCGGTGACCGTTTTGCATATGATTCCTACCGCAGATTCATCATGATGTTTGCGGATGTGGTTATCGGTGTTTCCAAACATGATTTTGAACATGCCATCACAGAATACAAATCAAAAAAAGGTTATACCTCTGACGCAGATATGACCGGTGATGACTGGAAAGCCATCTGTGATATTTTCAAAAAAATCTATCACGACGATCAAGGCACATCTTTCCCAACCGATGCTCGTGAACAGCTTTACGGCGCAATCACCGCAGTATTTGAATCTTGGGATAACCCACGTGCATTTGCATATCGCCGCATGAACGACATTCCTTATGAATGGGGTACCGCGGTAAATGTACAAACCATGGTATTTGGTAACATGGGCGAAACATCCGGTACCGGCGTTGTCTTTACACGCGACTGCGCAACCGGAGAAAACACCGTTTATGGTGAATTCCTCATGAACGCACAAGGTGAAGACGTTGTGGCCGGTATTCGTACCCCACGTCCATTCCCTGAATTGGCACAAGAAAATCCTGCGATTTACAAAGAGTTCATGGAAATTGCACACAAACTTGAAAAAGATTACAAATTCGTTCAAGATATGGAAATGACCATTGAAGAAGGTAAACTTTACATTCTTCAAACCCGTAATGCAAAATGCACCGCAACCGCATCATTGCAGTTCGCAGTGGATCTTGTAAACGAAGGTATTATGACAAAGCAAGAAGCCATCAACTCTGTTGATCCAAAAGCACTCGACCAACTGCTCCATCCGGTATTTGACGAAGCCTCCTTGGCATCGGCACATGTACTCGGAAAAGCACTCGCAGCATCTCCCGGCGCTGCATCCGGTAAAGTGTATTTCACCGCAGAAGAAGCCGCAGATGCGGTAAACAACCGCGGTGAAAAAACCATCCTTGTGCGTATGGAAACGTCTCCCGATGACATCATCGGTATGGAAGTTGCGGAAGGTATCCTCACCGCACGCGGCGGCATGACCTCTCACGCAGCTGTTGTTGCACGTGGCATGGGTACTTGCTGTATCTCCGGCTGTGAAGAAATCAAATTTGGCAACAAAGAATTTACATTAGGCGGCGAAACCATCAAAGAAGGCGACTGGATTTCCTTAAACGGTTCTACCGGTATCATCTACAAAGGTCAAGTTGCCACCATGGAAGCCGGACTTACCGGAAACTTCGAAACCTTCATGAAATGGGTTGCTGAAGTTGAAGGCAAAGTAGGCGTTCGTGCCAATGCAGACTCTCCAAAAGATGCACTCAAAGCGTTGGAGTTTGGTGCAGAAGGCATCGGTCTGACCCGTACAGAGCATATGTTCTTTGAAGCGGACAGAATCGGTAAAGTACGCGAAATGATTTTTGCGGACACTGAAGCCGAACGCCGTGCAGCTCTTGCGAAACTGCTTCCGTTCCAAAAGAAAGATTTTGAAGGCATCTATGAAGTAATGGGCGATCGTCCTGTAACCATTCGTTTGCTGGATCCGCCACTGCATGAGTTCTTCCCAACCAAGGACAGCGATTATGCAATCCTTGCTAAGGAAATGGGCAAACCCGAATCGGAAATCAGAGCAAAAGCAGAATCACTGCATGAACTGAACCCAATGATGGGCCATCGAGGTTGCCGTTTGGCGGTTTCTTATCCTGAAATCGCAGAAATGCAAACACAAGCAATCATCGAATCCGCACTTGAAGTGAAAAAGTCTAAAGGCTTTGACATCAAACCGGAAATCATGATTCCACTGGTTTCTGATATTAAAGAAACCCGTTATGTAAAAGAAACCATCGTTGCAAAAGCAGAAGAGCTCATCAAAGCCGCCGGTGTAGAACTTTCTTATACCGTAGGTACCATGATTGAAATCCCACGCGCATGCATCATTGCCGATCAAATTGCCGGCGAAGCGAAATTCTTCTCATTTGGCACCAACGACCTTACACAAATGACCTATGGTCTTTCTCGTGACGATGCGGGTAGAATCCTCAACGACTACATTGAGAAAAACATTTTCGAAGGTGACCCCACCGCGAAACTTGACCAAGAAGGTGTTGGCGAATTGATGAAAATCGCAGTACAAAAAGGCCGTGCATCACGTCCCGACCTTAAAATCGGTATCTGCGGCGAACATGGCGGCGACCCATCTTCTATCCGTTTCTGTGCAGAAATCGGCTTAGACTATGTATCGTGCTCACCATTCCGTGTACCCATCGCACGCCTTGCTGCAGCGCAAGCCGCCATCAGCAAAACCAGAAGCTTAACAAACGTTTAATCAATATATTTACAGTCAAAGGAGTTGTTCTTATGGATGAGCAACTCCTTTTTACAATTATAAAATAAATTTGAGTTTCCCCATTTTATAAAAGCAACATGTTGAAAGTGTTGATAAAAACAGGGATACAAATGATTCGCAAGATGAAATTAATCTAAAATAAAAGAGCAAAACCTGGCACAAAATTGATATAATT
>Ga0209755_10003071_pt1 | contig 21445 bp, 22 predicted proteins | sample TergutCo191P1_FD_187301 | JGI IMG/M metagenome (GOLD analysis project Ga0209755, IMG submission 187301) | Cornitermes sp. P1 segment gut microbial communities from Petit-Saut dam, French Guiana - Co191P1 (SPAdes) (version 2) | ecosystem: Host-associated > Arthropoda: Insects > Digestive system... | reverse complement strand
ATTTTAGAAAATTTTTGCTCTATAGGTCTAATACTGTTACTTTTACTTGCCGATATACATTAAAAGGGTTACTATAAAAAAGCACACCTTTTTATAGTTAGCCTCGTCCTTTCCCAGCCCTAAACTCCCGCAAACGATTGTAAAACGTAGCCGTTTTAAGCCCTGTCTGCTCTAACGCTTCTTCAAAAGTAAGCTTCCCTTGCTCCCAAAGCTTAACCACCTTCGCAAAATTTTCAGGGGACTTTTTTATAGGCCTGCCAAACCGTACTCCCCTTGCTTTCGCGGCAGTTATTCCTTCCCGCTGTCTTTGCCTTATATTCTCCCGCTCATTCTGTGCCACATACGACAACAAAGCTAGTACTACATCAGACAAAAACGTTCCCATCAAATCCTTGCCGTTTCGTGTATCTAATATAGCCATATCTATTACGGAAATATCTACACCGCGCTCCTTGGTTAATATGCGCCATTGCTCTAAAATTTCTTCGTAATTCCTCCCAAGCCGGTCTATGCTTTTTACGTATAGCAAATCACCCGCTTTCAGCTTTCGCATAAGTGCTTGATACGATGTCCTGTTAAAATCCTTGCCCGATACCTTGTCTATAAATATCTGGTGGCGCGGTATTTGAAGCTCGTCCATGACTGTAATTTGACGGCTTTCATTTTGGTCCATACTTGATACTCTTATGTAAGCGTAGGTTTTCATTTTTTCCCCTCCTATTTTTCGGTAAAGCTACACCAAAAGTAGGGTCTGCGATAGTTGAACGATTACTAGGGATTTTACTTGTCGATTAACTCAAAACCAAAACCCCCACACAAATCCACACAAATAAATGTGGTATCATGTTGACTTATTCTCAATTTATGTTATAATCCTAAAAAATCCAACTTCGCAAAGGTGATACACATGATTGCTGATCGTTCGCCACGCATACAAAAACTAGTTGAGCAACTTTACTTGAAACTGCCGGAAATAGAGCCTTCCAGGGCTGTTATTCTGACGGAATCTTTTAAAGCGACAGAGAATCTTCCTATAACAATGCGCCGCGCTTTGGCTTTTGCCGCAATTTTGGATCGTATACCTATCACTATCAGGCCGCACGAGCTTATTGTGGGCGTGGCTTCTATAGCGCCGCGTGGGTGCCAGACTTTCCCGGAATTTTCGCATGAATGGCTGGAAAAAGAATTTGACACAATAGCTGAAAGAATAGCCGATCCATTCTACATTTCCGAGCCGACTAAAAAGGCTTTAAAAGACGTACATTCCTATTGGAAGGGAAAAACAACCAGCGATTTAGCCGCATATTACATGGCGCCAGAGGCCAAGCAAGCCATGGACGATAATATTTTTACGGTCGGTAATTATTTTTACAATGGCGTGGGGCATTTATGCGTTCAGTACGACAAAGTTTTAAAAATCGGCTACGAAGGTATTATTGCGGAAGCGCAAGAATTACGCGATAAATGCAAGCCCGGCGATGCTGATTACGCCAGCCGTACATGCTTTTTAGACGCGGTTATAATTTCGTGCAAGGCGGTAATACGCTACGCTTTACGCTATTCCGAGCTTGCAAATAAAATGGCTGATAAATGTGACGATCTAACCCGCAAACAAGAGCTTATTAAAATATCGGAAAACTGCCGCAAGGTACCGGCGCAAGGTGCCAGCAACTTCCACGAAGCTTGCCAAAGCTTTTGGTTTGTGCAACTGCTTGTGCAGACGGAATCCAGCGGGCATTCAATTTCTCCCGGTCGTTTTGACCAATATATGAACCTCTACTACAAGGGCGAAGAAAACGCCCAGGAATTGCTTGACTGTATCTGGGTCAAGTTTAACGAACTAAATAAAGTGCGGGATGCGGCCAGTGCAGAGGGTTTCTCTGGCTACGGGCTTTTTCAAAATTTAATCGTAGGCGGCCAAAATGAAGCCGGAACAGACGCAAGCAACGATATTTCATACATGTGCATAGAGGCCACGCGCAGGGTATTTTTGCCACAGCCCTCGCTTTCTGTACGCGTCTGGAACGGCACGCCGCACAAGCTTCTACTAAAAGCCGCCGAGCTAACCCGTACAGGAATTGGGCTTCCGGCGTATTTTAACGATGAAGTTATTATCCCTTCCATAATGAATAGAGGGCTTTCCCTTGCGGATGCCCGCGATTACTGCATCATCGGTTGCGTAGAACCACAAAAAGGCGGCAAAACAGACGGATGGCACGATGCGGCCTTCTTTAATATGTGCCGCCCGCTAGAGCTTTTGTTTAGCGCGGACGTAGAAAGCATAACAAGCTACGAGCTATTTTTTGAGATCTACAAAGAGCTTATGAGCCATTACATCAGTCTGCTTGTAAACGCCAACAACGCCGTGGATATGGCACATGCAGAACGTGCCCCCATGCCCTGGCTTTCTTGCATGGTGGAGGATTGTTTGGCTAACGGCAAAACCGTACAAGAGGGCGGCGCACACTATAACTTCACGGGGCCACAGGGCTTCGGCATTGCCAATGTTGCCGATGGTCTTTACGCAGTCAAAAAATTAGTCTTTGAAGAAGAACGCTATAGCCTAAGCCAGTTTAAGCAAGCGATAGCGGCTAACTTTTCAGGATTTTCTCAGCTTCTTGAGGATATAGAAACACTGCCGAAATTCGGCAACGATATAGATGAGGTAGACCAATTTGCGCGGGAGGCGGCCTATACCTACACCCGCCCTATGGAGCAGTATAAAAATCCGCGTGGCGGCATCTTCCAGGCCGGTTTGTATCCTGTATCTGCCAATGTTCCGCTGGGTCTGCAAACAGGGGCAACCCCAGACGGCAGACTGGCCGGAACGCCCATAGCTGACGGGGTATCTCCCTCAGCTGGTAAGGACATAAAAGGCCCTACCGCCGCCGCCAACTCTGTCGCTAAGCTGGATCACTTTATTGCGTCCAACGGTACGCTGTTTAATCAGAAATTCCACCCATCTGCCCTTGAGGGGAGCCGGGGTTTGAATAATTTTATTTCGCTAATCCGATCCTTTTTCGATCAAAAGGGAATGCATGTGCAGTTTAATATAGTAGATAGGGATACTCTAATAGCCGCCCAGCAGAATCCGGAACAATATAAAAACTTAATAGTCCGCGTGGCGGGGTATTCGGCTTTGTTTACCACTCTATCTAAATCTCTGCAAGACGATATTATTCGCCGAACAGAGCAGGGGCTCTAATTATGGGGCGTATATTTGACATACAACGCTATTCTGTGCATGACGGCGAGGGAATACGCACTATCGTTTTCTTTCAGGGATGTTCTTTGCGGTGCCGCTGGTGTTGTAATCCGGAATCGCAAGAAGGCGAAGGTCAGGAAGTAAGCGTGGCGCAGGTCATGCAGGCCGTGGAAAGGGACAGGCCGTACTTTCGCCGGTCTGGCGGGGGGCTTACGCTTTCCGGCGGTGAAGCGCTGTTGCAAGCCGATTTCGCCAGGGAAATTTTAAAAGAAGCAAGAGAAAGCGGCATTCACACAGCAATAGAAAGCACAGCATTGTCTGACGAAGTAGAAAAAATCTTACCGTATTTGGACGTATTTTTATTAGACATAAAACATATAAACCCCGCAAAACACGAAGAATATACCGGTAGGCGTAACGATGCCGCAATAAAAAACGCACCCAAAATATCAAAGGCAACCGAGTTAATAGTACGTGTACCGGTAGTGCCTGGCTTTAACGCCACTATCGCTGAAATTACTGAGATAGCCCGCTTTGCCGCCTCTGCCGGGGCAAGCGAAATCCACTTGTTACCCTACCATCGCCTAGGCGAAGGAAAATATAAATCTTTAGGCAGGGCATATCCAATGGGAGACACACAGCCGCCAAGCGATTCCCAAATGGAAGAATTAAAAAAAGCGGCAGACAATCATTTACACTGTCAGATAGGAGGATAAATATGGTAAACGAGTTTGAAATCAAGAAGCAAATCTGTGAGGTGGGCAAGCGGATATACAACCGCAATATGGCCGCCGCAAACGACGGAAATATCTCCGTCAAGCTAAACGACAACGAGTTTTTATGTACGCCGACAGGGGTATCTAAGGGCTTTATGTCGCCAGATTACATCTGTAAGGTTAATGCCAAGGGTGATGTAATCCAGGCTACGGGCAATTATCGTCCGTCATCGGAAATTAAAATGCACATACGGGTGTACGAAAAGCGCCCGGACGTCAATTCTGTTGTACACGCGCACCCGGCTTTTGCAACCAGCTTTGCTATTGCGGGAATTCCGCTAACACAGCCGATTATGCCAGAGGCGGTTATTTTCCTGGGATGTGTGCCTATCGCAGAATACGGAACGCCCTCCACTATGGAGATTCCGGATAATGTCGAAAAATATCTGCCTTACTACGATGCGGTATTATTGGAATCTCACGGTGCATTAACCTGGGGTCAGGATCTATTAAACGCCTACCACAAAATGGAATCTGTAGAGTTTTACGCGGAATTGCTATACCGCGCTAAAATGCTGGGTGGGCCAAAAGAGTTTACGCCAGATCAAGTACAACGCCTGTACGATATTCGTAGGCAGTTTGGTATTCCTGGCAAGCACCCGGCTGATATGTGCCTAAACAAAGGCGGGACAAGCTGTCATAGTAGCGGTGGCGCTGGCTGTGGCTGTACAAAGAAGGACGACGACGACATAGTGTCAGAAATAACCAAAAGAGTAATGAAAGAACTGGGGCTATGAACGAAGATGTAATCAAAAAAATTACCGGCGAGGTAGTAGTAGCGCTTGCGCAAGAGAACCAGAAGAAAGTAAAAAAGATGAGCTTTGCCAAGCGTGAGCAAATTATAGCCAAAATCCGTTCTTTAACCTTGGAAAATGCCGAAAATTTCGCCAAAATGGCCGTAGAGGAAACCGGCATGGGCAATGTACGCGATAAAATTGCAAAACATCGCCTAGTCGCAGAAAAAACCCCCGGCACAGAGGATATTACAACAAAAGCCTGGTCTGGCGACGACGGCCTAAGCCTGGTAGAGATGTCGCCTTTTGGCGTAATAGGCGCGATTACCCCTTCCACTAATCCTAGCGAAACGGTAATTTGCAATACCATCGGAATGCTGGCGGGCGGCAACACGGTAGTATTTAGCCCTCACCCCGGCGCAATGAAGGCTTCAATGGCCGCCATAGAAATGGTGAATAAAGCGGCAGAGCCCTTTGGCGTAAAGATAGCGTTTTCCGCGCCTTCTGATGTGGTGATGAAGCATAAGGCTATTCCCTTGATAGTAGCAACAGGCGGCCCCGGCTTGGTGGATGCGGTATTGGCCTCCGGTAAGCGCGGAATAGGCGCGGGCGCGGGCAACCCCCCGGTTTTAGTAGACGAAACCGCCGATATTAAAAAAGCCGCCCAAGATATAATAAACGGCTGTACATTCGACAATAATCTGCCCTGCATTGCGGAGAAATCTGTAGTAGCAATAGACTCCATAGCAAGCCAGCTAATGGACAGCTTTGAAAACTGCTACAAAGCCACAAGCGCAGAACTAGCCAAACTAGAAAGCCTGGTAATAACTCCAAAAGGATTAAACCGCGCTTGCGTAGGCAAAAGCGCCGCCTGGCTTTTAGAGGCGATAGGAGTAAAAGCGCCAAACGTCCGTTGCATAGTATTTGAAGGGCAAATGGGACAGCATTTATTAATGGAAGAGTTAATGATGCCAATTCTCGGAATGGTAAGAGCAAAAAACTTTGACGATGCCGTAGAAAAGGCGCTAATCTTAGAAAACGGCTACGGTCATTCAGCCCATATCCATTCAAAGAGCATAGACCGCGTGACATTTTACGCAAAAACTATGGAGACGGCTATTTTGGTTAAAAACGCGCCGTCCTACACGGGCTTGGGCTTTGGGGCAGAGGGCTTTTGTAGCTTCACCATAGCCAGCCGCACTGGCGAAGGATTAACAAGTGCCGCAACATTCACCAAACAGCGGCGCTGTGTGTTAGGAGGAACAATCTAATGAAGCAAGAGGCAATAGAGCAAATTGTAAGGCAGGTAATAGGCAACTTACAAAATTCAAAATCCAGCGATAACACCACAACAACCAAGGTAGCAATGCTTACCGCCTTGGAAAAATACGAAATAAAGCAATTTCCAATACCACAATTAGGCGACGATGATATTCTGGTAAAAGTGGAAGGATGCGGCGTATGCGGCACGGATGTTCATGAATATAAGCGCGATCCATTCGGCTTAATTCCGGTGGTATTAGGCCACGAAGGTACGGGCGAAATTGTCAAAATGGGCAAAAACGTAAAAATAGACAGCGCCGGAAAGCCCTTACGCATAGGCGATAAGGTAGTTACCTGCGTTATGCTTAAAGATAGCCCAGAAATTACGATGTTTGACCTTAATAAACAAAACATCGGCGAGTCCAGCGTATACGGTTTGCTTCCCGACGATGATATTCATTTAAACGGCTGGTTTGCAGATCATATGGTGATAAGAGGCGGTTCCTCCGTGTTTAATGTGTCGGAATTTAATTTGTACTCCCGCATATTAATTGAACCAGCGGCGGTGTTAATTCACGCGGTGGAACGCGCTAAATCTACGGGCATTTTACGCTTTAACAGCCGCGTGGCCGTGCAAGGTTGCGGGCCCATAGGTCTGCTGTGCATAGCGGTACTAAAAACTATGGGTATTCCGAACATAGTAGCAATAGACAGCGAGCCAAAGCGCCTGGAATTCGCAAAACTAATGGGCGCAAGCGCGGTGGTTAATTTTAGCGATCACCCAAACACAGAAGCGCTTACCAAGGCAGTAGAAAACGGCCTAGAAGGAAATCCCGCCGATTTCGCGTTCCAATGTACCGGCTCTTCTGCGGCACATGCCAGTATTTATAAATTTATCCGCAAAGGCGGCGGGCTGTGCGAATTAGGCTTCTTCGTGGACGGAGGAGTGGCCTCAATTAACCCGCACTTCGACATCTGTGCCAAGGAGATCACAATAGTAGGCTCATGGGTATATACCCTGCGCGACTACGCCACCACCTTCGACTTTCTAAAAAGCGCAAAGCAAATAGGCCTACCCCTGGAATCGCTAATAACCGATACCTTTAGCCTAGAGCAAATAAACGAAGCTCACAAGGCTAACATGGCTATGACAGGCATTAAAATTGCCATTATTAACCGGTGACGCCTATGGAAGCCGTAGGAATTCTAGAGGTATACGGTCTAACTTGCGCATTCATGGCGGCAGATAGCGGATGCAAAGCCGGAAAGGTATGGCTAGAGGATTTTGACCGCAACAAGCCGGCCAACGCAGAAACACTTCCCGTACCACTGCTAATAACCATAAAATTTCGTGGTGCAATAGCGGATGTAGAAGCGGCAATGGCGGCGGCAGAAGAAACAGCCAAGCAATATACAGACGTAGTACAAAAACACATAATAGCAAGCCCAACGCCAGACACGGCGAAAATGCTAAAACTAGGAGGATTTTAAAATGGAAGCATTAGGAATGATAGAAACCAGAGGTTTAACAGCGGCAATAGAATCGGCAGACGCAATGACAAAAGCGGCCGAGGTAGCCTTAGTAGGCACAGAAAAAATAGGTTCAGGCCTAGTAACCGTAATGGTGCGAGGCGATGTAGGCGCAGTAAAAGCGGCGGTAGAAAGCGGCTCTGCGGCGGCTTCACGGCTAGGCGAGCTTGTAGCGGCACATGTAATACCGCGTCCGCACAGCGATGTCGAAAAGATATTGCCTAAGCTATGAATGCCCTAGGATTTGTAGAAATAACCGGCATAGTAAGAGCCACCACAGCGCTGGACGATATGTGTAAGGCGGCGGATGTCCGCTTTGTAGGCTGGCAAAAAAAGCTAGGCGGGCGCTTGGTGACGATTATAATAGAAGGAAAAGTTTCTGCCGTAAAGGAAGCGGTAGCGGCGGTCAAAGAAGCGGTAGTAACAGGGGTGCTGGCGAATCCGCATCCAGAGGTAATTCGTTTAATAAAAAGGAGCAATAAAAATGCCGAAAGCAAAGAAGAAGGAGGAAATCAAGATGGAAGCATTGGGAATGATAGAAACCAGGGGTCTGATAGCGGCAATTGAAGCGGCAGATTCCATGTGTAAAGCGGCCAACGTAGCGCTTGTAGGTACAGAGAAAATAGGTTCCGGCCTAGTAACAGTAATGGTACGGGGCGATGTAGGCGCGGTTAAATCCGCAGTAGAAGCCGGCACAAGCGCCGCAAGCAGACTGGGCGAACTGGTGGCCAGCCACGTAATTCCAAGACCGCATACGGACGTAGAGAAAATTTTACCGAAGGTATGAATGCCGAGTTAATTGCAAGGGCTATCGCCGATGCAATAAAAAAGATGAATGTGCCGGTTGGGGTATCTGCCCGGCACATTCATCTATCACAGGAAGATGCCAGGGTACTTTTAGGGCATGAGCTAAGGCCGATGAAAGAACTAATGGGCGGCCAATACGCCACGCAGGACACAGTAACTATAGTCGGCGAAAATAGCATAGAAAAGGTGCGCGTTCTGGGCCCTGTACGCAAGCAAACGCAGGTAGAAATTTCCGCAACAGACGCATTAAAGTTAAAACTAAAACCGCCTATAAGAGAATCTGGCGACTTGGAAGGCTCTGCCCCGATTAAAATAATCGGCAAAGCTGGCACGCTTAATTTGAAGGCTGGCTGTATAATAGCGGCGCGACACATCCACATGCCGCCAGGCCGCGGCTACAATGACGGCGATATAGTATCGGTGGAAGTACCGGGACAGCGCGGTCTTATTCTAAAAAACGTAAAAGTAAGGGTAGATGAATCCTTTACGCTAGAAATGCACATAGACACAGACGAAGCCAACGCCTGCGGCCTAAAAACAGGCGACAAAGTAAGAATCTTATAAAACAAGGGGTGATGTTATGCTTTTATGCCGTTGCATAGGAAGCGTTATCTCCACAAGGAAGAACGAAAAGTTAAAGGGATGCAAATTCCTAATTGTAGAACCTATAGCCGGGGGCGGCCAGTTTGTGGCAGTAGACCAAATAGGCGCAGGAACAGGCGAAACGGTACTAGTGACATGCGGAAGCTCGGCAAGGCTGGCCTTTTCGGATTCTTCGTCACACATGCCAGTAGATGCCGCAGTAGTAGGTATCATAGATGAATAAAAAATCTATAGCGATAGTAGAACTGGCAACAGTATCAGCCGGAATAAAAGCTTCTGATATAATGGTAAAAACAGCGGCCATAGAACTAGCAGAATCCCGCACGGTATGCCCAGGAAAATACATTATTGTAGCGTCGGGCTACTTAGGCGCGGTAACGGTAGCCGTAGAAGCGGCGAAAATCTTCTGCGCAGATAAATTAATCAGTAGCTTTATACTGGGAAACCCGCACGAGGGCGTTATAGAGGCATTTTACGATAAGAAAAAGCCAGAGAAAATAAGAGCCCTAGGCATATTTGAAACCCAGGATGTAGCGTCGGCAGTAATGGCGGCAGATACAGCAGTAAAAACAGCCGTAGTAGATATAGTAGAAATTCGCCTAGCCAAAGGAATGTGCGGCAAATCTTACGTAAGTCTAACGGGAGAAGTTTCCGCAGTAGAGGCGGCAATAGCCCGCGCCAAGGCAGTAACGGTAGAATCCGGCATGTACCTAGATTCAACAATAATAGCCAGACCAGACGAAAAGCTAGAGAAATTTCTATTATGACCTTGTTAGCGGCAGAACGGCGGCAAATAATACTAGAAAAGCTACAAGCAGAAAAAAAGGTGATCGTAAGCCAGCTTAGCGATCTTTTTAGCGTGTCGGACGAAACAATACGGCGCGACCTGGAACAGCTATGCCAGGCAGGGCACGCAGTAAAAAGCTACGGCGGCGCAATAATAAACGAAAACGGATTCAACATAAGAAAAACGCAACAGCCAAACGAAAAGAAAATAATAGCCGAAATAATAGAAACGCTAGTAAAAGACGGCGATAGCATAATGCTAGATGCCAGCACCACAGCAGTATACGCCGCAAAAATGCTAAAAAACAAAGAACGCCTACAAGTAATAACAAACTCAATGGAAGTAATGTTGGAGCTGGCCGACAAACCCGACTGGACAGTAATAGCCACCGGAGGCCGCTTAATAGGTGATTATTTAGCATTCGCCGGAAACCGTACAATACAAGAAGTCTTATCATTTCATGTAGATAAGCTGATCTTTTCATGCAAAGGTCTTGTTTATGAAAAGGGTATATTTGAGAGCAACGACGACTTTTCCCAAGTAAAAAAGGCCATGCTAAGCACGGCCAAAGTTAAAATACTAGCGGTAGATTCAAGTAAGTTTGACAAAACGGCATTCTCTAAAGTAGCAGATATTGAGTATGTTGATATTGTGGTGACAGACTCAGCACCAAGCCAGGATTGGCTTGAGTATTTTAAAGCCCAAAAAGTTAAATGCCTTTTTTGTCAAACTTCCACAGACCAACAGCCGGGTTCGTAATAAAATAAACATCTTCGTTAAAGCCGGGCTTTGACAAACTACCATACAGCGCAAGCGCCTCGTCATAATTCATATACTGATAGCCAACGCCCTCAACTTCTTCCTTGCTCAACAAAGGCGTGGCATAAATAACCTCAAAGCGCCCCTCAGACGAGCCATGTATCAAATGAGCCGCGGCTGATAGATTCTCTTGCAATTCTTTTTCTACTTCAACTAATTTTAAAATATTATCGCGGCCTGTGTAGCCGTATTTTCTTATAATGCGGTCATTTTCTGCATCTTCGCCAAAGCCTTTAACACCCGGCGCAAGAACAATAAGCCGCCCGCCGTCTGCCATTGCCCTGCGCGAACGATACACCGCCTTATTGCCTATCCAGGTAGAGTGAAACTCCTTAGCGTCCAGCATAACAACGCAGGTATCAATAGGGCGCTCTACGGTAGTTATATTCATCTTTTGGCTTAAGGCAGAGGCGCGTAAAAAGGACTCGCGCCCGTCAGCGCCGCTGTATAGGCCTATTATGTCTGTCTTGCCCTTATTGGTGACAGTAACGGTCAGCACATACTGCAATGGCAACTTGGAAAGAAAGTGTTTCTCAGCATAGTCAAACAAACGCCGCACAGGCGTATCCACATATCCCATGGTTTCCTCAATGCCATGCCTTGCCCCCAGCATATGCGAAGCGCTTATAAACGATTTTCCCCCGCAACCTACCACTATATTTTTCGTATAATTAGCCATTCCCACAACTTCATGAGGAACAACCTGGCCGATTGACAGTATCAGATCGTAGCCATCCAGCAGATAATTGGAAACTTCTACGGAAATAGCCTCACCCGCAATATCTTTGGGAATTTCCCCCAGGCTAGTTACGCCATCGCGCCAGTTATGCACAAGAAAGCGCTCTTGTGGAATATCGCCATACATTTCAAGCTGTTCTTCCCGTGTCATGGGCGCGTGGGTTCCCAGTGCGGGCAAAATATCCACATGCACCCCCGCCGCTGTATAAGTCTCGTAATACAATGAGGTAATTACCCCCGCGCCGGAATTAGCGCGTGTTATATCCGGCGGAATTAACAGTACCTTCTTCATACTGCCCGGATCAATTTTAAGCGCCTGTCGGATTTCTTCGCGATCCAGACCGCATTCATTTTCAATAAACATAAGCTATCATCTTCCGTCTTATAATTTGAAATACGATACAAGCTCTTGCAATAGCTCAGCCTGCGAGTTTAATTCCTGAGAGGCTGCCGCCGCTTCTTCCGAAACTGCGGAATTGCTTTGCACTACCTGAGAAATTTGGTTTAGGCCAACGCTTACCTGCGAAATTGCCTCTGCCTGATCTCTGGACGCGCTTGAGATATTGCTGATAATTTCCAAAACATCGCCGGCATCTTTTACTATGGTATCTAAGGATTGAGAAGTGGACTCGGCAATGCTTGAGCCAGATTCTACCCGGTTTACAGAATCCTCTATCAGGCTGGTGCTTTCGACAGTGGCCGTTTGGCTACGTCCGGCAAGATTACGCACTTCTTCCGCAACAACGCTAAAGCCTTTACCATGCTCGCCGGCACGAGCGGCCTCTACCGCCGCGTTAAGAGACAGCAAGTTTGTTTGGAAGGCGATGTCTTGTATGGTTTTTATAATTTTGGATATGCCCTGCGATGATTCTTTTATTTGCCCCATAGCCTCTAACATCTGCTTCATAGACTCGTTACCGTCTTTGGCATTTTTGGTAGATTTATCAGAAAGCTCGCTGGCTTCTGCGGCGCTATCGGCGTTTTGTCTTGTCTGATGATTTATCATGTCTATGCTTGCGTTAAGCTCTTCTATTGAACTTGCTTGCTGTTGGGCGCCGTTTGCTAAATCTTGCGCGCTGGTGGAAATCTGCTTCGCGCCCGATAGAACCTGCTCTGAGGCGGCGAAAATTTCCGATATAGTCTTATGTAAGGTGCCGTTGATATTGTTCACAGATTGCTTGATTAAATCAAAGGATCCCACATATTCGCGTGTGATACTATTGCGCAAATCGCCCTCCGCTGTTTTTGCCAATACATCTTCTATCTCATTTATATAGGAGGATATGGCGGATACAGTGTGGTCTATATCTGTCGAAATGTCTTTAAATATACCGGCGTAATTATCTGCGTTTGCATCATGGCCATGCGATGTAACTACTCTGTCAATTTCGTTTATATCAAAATTGCCCATTCTCATTTCGTTTAAACAAATTTTCCACGCTTGTATAGGCTTATCTACAGCGGCGGCTATTGCGTTAAGGCCTTCCATAATCTCACGCCAGTTACCTTTGTAGCCAAGCGAGTCGATACGGAACTGTAAATCGCCCTTGTTAGCGGCGGCGTTAATCATTGCGTTAATTTCTGCGCTAACTGAGTTGAGATTATCGGTAAGATTACTTATTGTTTGTGGCATAACCTTCCATTCTCCTGGCCAATCTTCAAGCTTTAGGCTTGTTTTAAATTCCCCGGCGTTTATGCTGTCAAGTACATCGCCCATGCTCATTATGTCTATAGTGGTTTGGCTTAGTATTTTATTGACAAGCCCTATTACTTCTTCAAAGGAATTTTGGTATTTACTGGTGTCTATTGTGTAGCGCATGTTTCCTGTTACCAGGTATTCATGTTGCGCCCTGGTTAAATCGTCAACTATGTCTCTTATTACATCCACAAGCCCGCAGATGTCTTGCGTTAGTATGCCCGTTTCGTCTTTAGATAAATTAGTCCGGTCTATGTTTACGTTAAGGTTACCATTGGATACGTCTCTTAAGGCTATTAAAACCTTAGATATTGGCTTCGTGATAGAGCCGGAAATCACAAAAGCGATGACCATACCCAACAAAACACCCGCCACCGCAAAAGCAATTAGCGTATTTAGTGTTGATAGGGTGACAGCGGAAAGCTCGTCGCTGATGGTCGTCATATATGTTTGAGCGGCATTCATCAAGTAATTATAGTGTTCGGTAGCTTCTGCTATTTGCCCGGAAAGAGCGTCTGCGGCGGCTCTTGCCCCCGGCCCGTCAAGAGCGCGTATGTTGCTAAACACCATTGGAACATAGTGATTAAAGTAATGATGTACAGCCGCCTCGTATGAATCCATAACGGCCATCATCTCTGCTACTCTATCCGCACTCAAACGTGGGTCTGCGGATAGGTTGCTTCTGTACATTGCGATTAGATTATCTACGTTGGTACGGCTATTTTGCAGGGAGGCCTCCCGGCGGTAAATACGCTCGTACATTATATCTGGGTCAAAAATGTACATTACAGCACGGTTTAGCACACGCCTTGAATCCGTTAATTCCCGCGAGAGCTGGTGAAGGATGTCGAAACGTTCCGTCGGGAAGCTTAGTGCGTAGGTGTATTCACTGTCAACATACAGTATTCGGTTTCCGCCGTATATCGCAATAACAGCGGTAATCGCCAGTACTAAGGCGAAACCTAAAAACAGTTTGTTTCTAATTCTCATGTTTTTCATATCATTAGTTCAGGGTCTATTTGTATAGTAAACCCTGACCTCCTCCCTATTTTTATTGGCTTTCATAATACCATATAATTTTGTAAAGACAACTCTAAAATCGCAAATTTATTACAAATTTAGAAATTTTGGCAAACTTGACAAAAAGATTGCGCGTTATTACAATAACTTCATCACTAGCGTCCCTAGCTCAGTGGATAGAGCGTTCGCCTCCGGAGCGAAAGGTCGCAGGTTCGACTCCTGTGGGATGCGTTGGTTAAAGGCAAGGTTTCAGCTTGGAGGACTAAAATATATGAAAATTGTAATCTTAGACGGAAACACAGCAAACCCAGGAGATTTAAGCTGGGAGGCTTTCAAAGAACTGGGCGACTTAAAAGTTTACGAGCGCACTCCCGCAGATAAAGTAATAGAGCGCATAGGCGACGCAGAGATTGTTTTTGTAAATAAAACAACCATAAACGCGGAGATAATGGCGGCCTGCCCCAACATGAAGTACATCGGCGTACTAGCCACCGGCTACAACGTTATAGACACGCAAAGCGCCAAAGATAGAGGAATAACCGTAACCAACATCCCCACCTACGGCACAGAGGCGGTGGGACAGTTTACCATAGCGCTACTTTTAGAAATATGCCACAGAATAGGCCATCACGATGCCGCTGTTAAAGAGGGAAAATGGCAAAATCACACAGACTTTTGCTTCTGGGACTATCCGCTTATGATGTTAGCGGGTAAAACAATAGGAATGCTAGGCTTTGGCAGAATTGGCCAAAACACAGGCAAAATAGCCAGCGCTTTAGGTATGCGCGTAATTGCGTATGACGAAAAACCATCAGACACAGGCAAGGCTATAGCCGAATATGTTTCCCTTGACGATCTACTAAAACAATCAGATATTATATCGTTACACTGCCCGTTATTCCCGTCTACCGAGGGGATAATCAATAAAGACAGCATAGCTAAAATGAAAGACGGCGTTATACTGCTAAACAGCTCACGGGGGGGGCTTATTGTAGAGCAAGACGTAGCGGATGCCCTTAACAGCGGCAAAATTTACGCCGCCGGGGTGGACGTAGTTACTGTAGAGCCGATAACAGCCGATAATCCTTTGCTTAAGGCTAAAAACTGTATTATAACACCGCATATAGCCTGGGCGCCCAGGGAAAGCCGGCAAAGGCTTTTAGACATAGCGGTAGATAACTTAAAGGCTTTTATGGCTGGCAAGCCACAGAATGTGGTCTGATATTTTATAAAATTACCCCCTTGCACCTTGTGGGGTTATATGTTATTATAGCGCTCGTTCGAGTTAGGGAGATTTCCCGAGTGGCCAAAGGGGGCAGACTGTAAATCTGTTAGCGATGCTTTCGGAGGTTCAAATCCTCCATCTCCCAGAAAAAAAGGTAGCCTCTGTTGTTAAAACAGGGGCTTTTTTTAACAGAAAAGGGGAAAACAATATGATACCAACACTAGAGCAAGCCAGAGATTTATTTCAGCAGTACAACCAAGAGCCGCACCTTTTAAAGCATGGGGAAACCGTCTCTGGCGTAATGGGCTATTTCGCCAAAAAGCACGACGCACAAAATGAGGAGTTTTGGCGCGTGGTAGGTCTGCTACACGACATCGACTTTGAGAAATTCCCAGAGGAACACTGTGTTAAGGGTATAGAAATTTTAAAGGAGCATGATATAGATGAATCTATTATCCGCTCTGCCATAAGCCACGGCTGGGGGCTTACGGGCTCGCCTTACGAGCCGGAATCCGTCATGGAAAAGATTCTGTTTGCGGTGGACGAGCTTACCGGGCTTATAGGCGCCACAGCCCTTATGCGACCCAGTAAAAGTTGCATGGATCTTGAGCTTTCCAGCGTTAAGAAGAAATTTAAAGATAAAAAATTTGCGGCGGGTTGTTCCCGTGATGTTATTCGTAGCGGCGCGGAAGCCCTTGGCTGGGAATTGGATCATCTTATATCAGAAACTATATTGGCAATGCGGGAGGTGGAGGCCTCATGACAATGGCGGAAAAGCGCGCCCGTCACAGGCGGTTTTTTGAGCCTCCGCAAAAAGGCGAGGGGGGCTACCTGGCCGTTACCTCTGTTATAGACGATAGCGGAAAACTGCCATATGCGCTTCCTGAGCCGAAAAATCTGGAAGAAAAATGGCTATCTACAGATTACCGCGTTAAAAGAGCAGAGGCCGCCGCGCAAAATACATATTGGGGTCAGGACGCTATACAGTGCGAGTTTGTAAACTTCGGGCCTGGTGTACAGGCGGCTCTTTTGGGCGCACCTTATAAAATAGAGCCGGATAGCATTTGGTTTGATACAGACCCGCCTATTAAAAGCTGGGATAATTTACCTGGCTTTACAACCGACAAAAATCATGAGCTTTACAAGGCCATAGAAGATCATACCAAAGCGCTATGCGCCGCTTCTAAGGGTCGCTATATCCCCTCCGTTACAGACATAGGCGGGCAGTACGATGTGCTTTTTTCCCTACGGGGCGAAGAGTTGCTAATGGACTTGATAGAGTATCCCGAAGAGGTTATAAAGTTAGAAAATCATCTGGACGACGAGTTTTTGAAATATGCCCGTACCTTATTTGAAATAGTCAAGGACAAGGGCTACACTTCATGGATGCCGCTTGTAAGCGATGCCCCGTACTATCCTCTGCAATGCGATCTTTCCGTAATGATTTCACCGGCTATGTTTGAAAAATTTGTTTTACCTTCACTAGACAGGGTTTCCAAAGAGATTGGTAACTCTATATATCATCTGGATGGGCCGGAGGAAATTGCTCATCTTGATATGTTGCTGTCTTTAAAACATGTTCATGCCGTGCAGTGGGTGCCTTTGCCTAATCCGCTTCCTACAGGCGGGGCTTTGCAGTATTATAACGACGAGTTATCCTTTGGGGTTTATCGCCGCTGTTTAAAGGCCGGCAAAAAGGTGGTATTGCTGGGTGTTTCGCCTTCTCAGGTGGCGGATATTTACAATAATGTAGGCACGGACGGCGTGTATATTTTAACCCACTGCCCCAGCCGCAAAGAGGCAGATCAACTTATAGAACACGCCAATAATAATTGGCTTAAAATTTAACTAATAGAAAGAAGGGGATTAAAATGAGTTTTAACGGTCTAAACACCAACATGGGGAATCTTTACCTAACATCAAAGGCAAAAACCCGCTCAATTTCGCCAGAAAACTACAAAGGCGAAAAAGGCAAGGGCGGCATGTGCCCGCTAGAGGAAGGAAGCGCCAAAAGCGCGGCACGAGACTTAGGCTTGGGCTGGAAGGTAAACCCGTACATAATCTTACAGCCGGGCGAAACCTTCACTATCGCCGATATAGACGGCCCTGGTTGCATTCAGCATATCTGGCTTACGCCTACGGGAAAATGGCGTAACACCATCTTACGTGCCTACTGGGACGGGCAAGATCAGCCCTCCATAGAATGCCCTATCGGCGATTTCTTCGCAAGCGCTTGGAATTCCTATGCGCATTTAAACTCTCTTGCAATTTGCGTAAACCCTGGCAGTGCCTTTAATAGCTACTGGCAAATGCCCTTTAAAAAACACTGCCGCATGACCTTAACAAATATCGACAAAGTTCCCGTTACAATGTTCTATCAAATTGACTATGTGCTTACCGATGTTCCGGAGGATGCCGCTTATTTTCACGCGCAGTTTCGCCGTGTTAATCCTTTGCCCTATAAAGAGGTTTATACTATAATCGACGGGGTAAAGGGGCAGGGTCAGTTTGTGGGAACCTACATGGCCTGGCAGTCTAACAGCACAGGCTGGTGGGGCGAGGGCGAAATCAAATTTTACATGGACGGCGATACCGATTTCCCGACAATCTGCGGAACAGGCACCGAGGATTACTTTTGCGGTTCCTATAACTTTGAGAATCAATTGACCAAGCAATATCAAGAGTATTCTACCGCTTATGCGGGTCTGCACCAGATAATGCGCCCGGACGGACTGTACCAAAGTCAACAGCGCTTTGGCATGTACCGCTGGCATATAGTTGACCCCATCCGCTTTGAACAAGATCTAAAAGTGACAATACAGGCTTTGGGCTGGCGCGAGGACGGGCGCTATCTGCCACTGCAAGATGATTTGGCTTCTGTGGCCTATTGGTATCAGACTTTACCGACTATTAAATTTCCTGAGCTACCGGACAAAGATTATTTAGAACCCAAATAAGAGGAGGAAAGTGTAGTGCAAAAAATTAAAATCGGAATACGCCCCGTAATAGACGGACGCGGAGCAGAACGGGCTAATCTCGAAGAGATTACAATGAACATGGCTAAAAACGCCGCAAAATTCCTATCTGAGAATTTGCGTCTGCCAAGCGGCGAGCCTCTTGAGTGTGTGATAGCCGACAGCACCATAAGCGGTAGCGCCCAGGCCAGAGACTGCGCGGAAAAATTCAAAAAGGCTAACGTAGTAGGCACACTATCAGTTACGCCGTGCTGGTGTTACGGTAGCGAAACTATTGATCTGGATACCACAACAGTAAAGGCCGTATGGGGCTTTAACGGAACAGAAAGCCCAGGCGCGGTGTATCTGGCGGCGGCTATGGCGGCTCATGCGCAAAAGGGGGTTCCGGCCTTTAGCATTTACGGTAAGGATGTGCAGGATAAGGGCGATACAACTATTCCGCAGGATGTGCAGGAAAAGCTGTTGCGCTTTGCCCGTTGCGCCATTGCCGTGGGCGTAATGCGCGGTAAAAGCTATGTAAATATCGGCTCTGTATCTATGGGGATTATGGGTTCTTACTGTGACGATGCCTTCTTCCAGGAATATCTTGGCGTGCGTTCGGAATTTGTTGATATGACAGAGGTATTGCGCCGCATAGACGCCGGAATATACGATAAAGAGGAATACGAAAAGGCCTACGCCTGGACAAAAGCCAACTGCAAAGAGGGTCTTGACAAAAATAAGCCAGAGCTACAGCATACAAGAGAGCAAAAAGATAAAGAGTGGGAATTTGTGGTTAAGATGACCTTAATTTGCCGCGATATTATGCTGGGTAATCCAAAGCTAGAAAAGCTGGGCTATTACGAAGAAAGTTTGGGCAGAAACGCAATAGCCGGCGGCTTCCAAGGACAGCGCATGTGGTCTGACTGGCAACCGGTAGGCGATTTTGCAGAGGCTATTTTGGGCTCAAGCTTCGACTGGAACGGGACAAGAGAGCCGATTATACTTGCAACGGAAAACGATACTTTAAACGGTACGGCTATGTTACTGGGTCATTTGGTGACGGGCGGCGCCAGTGTGTTTGCCGATGTGCGTACGTATTGGAGCCCGGATTCGGTAGAGCGTGTAACCGGCTGGAAACCGGAAGGCTTGGCTAAAAACGGTTTTATTCATTTAATAAACTCTGGCCCCGCGGCCTTAGACGGCTGTGCCCAGCAAAAGGATAAAGACGGCAAAGCCCTTATGAAGCCATGGTGGGACGTTACCGAGGCCGATGTTAAGGCCTGCCTAGAGGCCACTAAATGGTGTGCCGCAAGCGCCGGGTACTTCCAGGGCGGCGGATTTTCTTCCCAGTTCCGCACAGCGGCAGAAATGCCTATTACACTTGTGCGTGTCAATTTAATAAGGGGCTTTGGACCAAATATCCAAATAGTGGAAGGCTATACTACCACTTTACCGGATAAGGTACATGATATTTTAGATCAAAGAACAGACCCAACCTGGCCTACCACCTGGTTTGTACCTAATTTGACCGAATGGGGCGCTTGTAATAGTGTTTATTCGGTAATGGCGAATTGGGGCTCTAATCACGGGGCTTTTGTGTACGGGCATGTGGGCGATGATTTGATTACTTTGGCGTCTATGTTGCGTATTCCTGTAACACTGCATAATGTGGAGCGAGATCGCGTGTTTAGGCCGCATTCATGGTCTGGCTTTGGTACTGCGGAATTGGAATCGGCAGATAAGGATGCTTGCAAGGCTTATGGTCCTATGTATAAGTTTTAGAAAAACTTAAAAAAAACTTAAAAAACTTAAAAAAACTCCCTTCGGCTCAGTTGGTGACTCACAGTCACCAACTGAGCTTTTCTACTTCCCCTTTCAAAATTTAGTCCAAGCCTTTACACAGCCCATAAAAACATGTTATAGTATGACGCTTTAATAACACATTACACACACCGCTTTAACCATACCCATGGTGATAAGGTTCATAGCGGTGGAGGAAAAACCATGGAGGTTAGAAAATGGCAGTAATCAGTATGAAGCAACTGTTGGAAGCCGGGGTACACTTCGGGCATCAGACCCGCCGCTGGAACCCCAAAATGGCAGAGTACATTTTTGCAGAGCGCAATGGTATCTACATCATTGACCTACAAAAAACAGTACGCAAGGTGGACGAGGCTTACAAGGCAGTAACGTCCCTAATAGCAGACGGTGGCGAAATGCTATTCGTCGGCACAAAAAAGCAGGCGCAAGAATCCATCAAAGAAGAAGCCTTGCGTTGCGGCATGTATTTCATTAACGAGCGCTGGCTTGGCGGAATGCTCACCAACTTCAAGACAATCCAATCGCGCATACAGCGTTTGAAGGATCTTGAGCGCATGGAGCGGGAAGGCACCTTTGAAATTCTTCCTAAAAAGGAAGTAGCACAGCTTGTTCACGAAATGGAGAAATTGCAACGGAACCTGGGCGGTATTAAGGAAATGAAGCGTATCCCTTCGGTACTATTCATAGTGGACCCGCGTAAGGAACGCATAGCTATTCAGGAAGCCCGCAACTTGGGTATTCCTATCGTAGCGATAGTAGACACAAACTGCGACCCAGATGAAGTTGACTATGTAATACCGGGCAACGACGATGCTATCCGTGCGGTAAAGCTGATAGCCGGTAAAATGGCCGATGCGGTTCTGGAAGCCAAACAGGGCGAGCAAATTGAGGACACTGCCGAAGCACCGGAATTAGCAGAAGAAGCACCCGCAGAACCCACAGATATAGAAGAAGCCGCAGAATAGGAGTTGTAAATATATGGCAGTAACAGCAGCAATGGTAAAAGAGTTAAGAGAGCGTAGCGGAGCAGGAATGTCTGCCTGCAAAGATGCTTTAGTGGAGGCAAACGAGGACATGGAGCGTGCCGTCGAGCTTCTGCGCGAGAAAGGTTTGGCGGCCGCCGCCAAAAAAGCCGGACGCGTAGCCGCCGAGGGTCTTGTTCATGTAGTGGTATCAGACGACCGTAAATCTGGCGCTTTAGTTGAAGTAAACAGCGAGACGGACTTTGTGGCTAAAAATAGTGACTTTATTGAGTTTGTGCAAAAAGTGGCTAATTTAGCACTGGCTTCTAAGGCAGAGGATGTTGAGGCCTTTATGACAGAAAAATGGGACGGCGCGGAAACTGTACAAGAAGCGCTTACCCAAAAAATATCTATTATCGGAGAAAATATTGGCATCAGGCGCTTTACCCGTTATGCTGGCGCTGGCGATAGCGTAGTTATCCAATATATCCATGGCGGCGGC
>Ga0209755_10003070_pt1 | contig 21448 bp, 17 predicted proteins | sample TergutCo191P1_FD_187301 | JGI IMG/M metagenome (GOLD analysis project Ga0209755, IMG submission 187301) | Cornitermes sp. P1 segment gut microbial communities from Petit-Saut dam, French Guiana - Co191P1 (SPAdes) (version 2) | ecosystem: Host-associated > Arthropoda: Insects > Digestive system... | reverse complement strand
GAACACCGTTAACATTTTGACCAGGAGTGATGTTTACGGATTGAGAGCCTCCGTAATGGGTTCTGGACGCACCGTCAACTGTGAAGGTTGCGGATGGTAGGTGGGGTACTACTATTGTTGGTAGGTCGATTGGTTCGTCGGGCTGTTGACCAGGTTGGTCGCCAGGAGCACCAGGTTGACCATGACCAGGAGTAACAACATCAAGATAACCTTCAATTACCATTGCACCAAGCAGATAGCGTCTGTATAGAGGGTTAATTGGCTGCATAGGCGTTAAAACACCGTTTACGATAGTCGCGTTGTTGTTTACAGCACCATAAAGCTCATTGTTTAGAACAGAAGTGCCACGGATAATTAGGTCGTAAGGACCATAAGGAATGGCACGGTCGGTTCTCACGGTCAAACCGCTCAAAGTGATAACGCCCGGAGTGGTAGTGGTATTTCTGGTAGAGATATTAACAACAATCTCATGAGCGTTCGCACCCAAAGCTCCTAAAGTGGCACGCTGATTACCAACATCATTACTAATGTGGTTAGCAAGCTGACCAGCAGCAATTGGGTTAAACATTGGGCGGCTCACACCAGCGTGCTCCAAGCCAAACTGGCTCAAGCTCAATCTGATGTCAGAAGCGATTCTAAAGTCGCCTGGCTCAGTTTCACGAAGCTCAATATTGTAAACAGGGATAGAAGAGAATCCAATGTGCACATTTTGAGGTGTAACAACAGCGTACACACCGCGACGCACTTCGGCAATGCGAACTTGCTCCATTTCCACAACGCCAATAGTGGTTTGGAACATGCCGCCGCCATGGTGTGCAAGTACATACACATCACCGTAGAAGTTTACATCGGCAGTAATACCAAAGGTAGCTTCTAAAGTAGCACGACCTTGGAAGTCGATAGTGGCTTGATTTGGAGTAAGTCCGTTAATAACAACTTCACGCCCGTCAGGTGTGAAATGAACACGTCCATCATCGGAAATAGTATTTCCGACAGTGTTTACAAAGTTGGCTTGCAATTGCCCTTCATTAAATCCAGCACCGGAGCCTGCAGGAGTGCCAGCCACGCCAGAATGTAAAGCAACGTTTCTTATACGTGCATAAGGATGCAAGTTTCCTTCAGCATCAACCAGCGAGAAGCGGATTCCGTGCACACCCCACCAGCTGTTGGTCACATTTTCTTCTAGTATTACAGTCGCCGTATTACCATAGTGACGTCTTTGTCCACCAGGTCCAGGAGCAGTAATGTTACGCCCTTGACCTCTCTCGTGGTTGTTTGGATGGACGCGTCCTGCTTGGTTTCCTTCGGCAGGCAGCCAACCAGCAACTATAGTCGGTACAGCACCAGCTCCGCCGGATATAGTGTTAAAGCTAATGCCTCTATCTTCAAATGTGGCAACACGCAGACGAGCATTTGAGATAGAATGGAAAGCAGCAGGCGTAAGACCGCGGTTTCCAGGCGTACCGCCAGAAACAAATCCTTCAGCAGCAGCACCAGTCAAAATTTCAACATACACATTGCCCGCGTCCACTGGTTCCCAATGAGGAGCAACTCTGCGGATTTGAATGTCATTAATAGTTAAAACATTGCCCGCATTATTAGGTAGAGTGTTAACCGATGAAGGCACAGTCAAAAGTAAAACGCTAGGAGCATTTATGCCGTCACGGATAATTTCAAGTGGCCCCCAAACTCCAAGACCAGTATAGCCAAACACGTTTTGCGGTTGGGTAACGCTCATAGCTTCCCTGCCACCAACAACAAGTCCATTGAAAGTTACAGGAGTGTTAGGAACAAAAACATATCCTGGGTCAAGGACAATAGCAATTCGGCCGTTTAGACGGATTGCTCCAGCAGTACCTTCACGCAAAGTGATAGTAGGCAAAGTAGCAGTATCGCGGGCTCTAACAGCAGTACCCACAGTAGAGATAACCCCGCCAGCACCGGCAATAATATCCACACCAACAGCGGTTAAAGTTCCAGGAATACCGCTTACAGTAACCGTTGGTGGTGTTCTATCCCAATCAAGACCATTTCCGGCGTTAGCAATAATCGGGAAACGCACCACTGCACCGCTGGTTCTTTGCGCATTGGTTGGCATTGGAACAGTAACATATGCTGCATTTCCAACAAAATTAACTGTGAAAGGTAATTCCTCTCTGTATGTGGTGGCGTTTGCGCCTACACCAGCAAATGCCCACGCGTTTTGTCCAGGCAGGAGCGTCCACAAGGATGGGTCATGCACCTGATTAGATCTGGTGAGAGCATGGCCAGATGTTGCATTAGACAACATCCATGGATTCGTACCCCAACCATCAACTTCCACTCGGAAAGTCAAACCAGCTCCAGCATGAGGCAAAATTGCCGCAGGTATAACAATTTCAGGAGCTATAACTCTAGTTCTAGGTGCACTGGTACCAGGATCAGTCCATGCTCCAGTCACACTTGGCGCGTATCTGTCAACAAGAATGAAAGCAGGCTCCGGTGGAGTGAATGTACCCACAACAGTAAAAGGAGCTGCAACTCCAAAATCAACAGGTATACCGCCAGTCACCTGGTCGGCAGCAGTAAACGTGTTAGTGATTGTCAAAGTTACGTCGTCGCTAGGAACAGTCATAGTAAAAGTTCTATAAGTTAATGGTGCTGTCCCTGAATTCAGACTATCAGTAACATTAATTCTAAACACTGGGTCATTTGGCAGACCGGTGTTTCCGACAGTAACAATCTGTACCCCAGCAGCAGCAGCAGTTCCTGTCGGAGTTACAGTAATTGTAATCACGCTACCGACATTCTGACTTGCACCGCCGCCAGACAAAGTCATTGTCACACCATTACTTTCCTCATTGGCTGTCGCGGTTACGGTTACTTGCGGAGGGAACATTTGAGCTACAACATCATCGCGAAGCCCCTCCATAAATTCAACGGTCATGACTTCTAACATGTTGTTAATAGCCGACCTTGCCGAACTGACAGGTACGGTAATCGGGTTAGCGAATAACATTCCCAACACAACCCAATGGGTATAAACGATACCGACATTGACTTCAGTAGTTCCAGACCACGTATCTGAACCTAGAACAAACGTCCAATTATTGAAATCAGAGCCAGGGTCAGACTCCTGAGCTAAAATAGGCCCAATCTCAGCCATAACACCAGCAAGCGCATCACCAACAATAGCAGTCGCTTCCAATGGTTCCAGCACGTTCAATACACCTTCCAAAGCGGTTCTAAACGGACCTACAAAGTCAATCGCCGCGTCAAAAGTATCATTCAAATCATACTCGTCAGCGTTCCCCGGAGTGTTAAAAGGAACAAAACTAGCCGGCGCAAACGTATCCGCACTCAAACTGAAGGTTGCAAGCGAACTGAAAGCCATCACAAAGGCAAGCAGGGTCGCAATTCTTCTTTTTAATCTCATAGATTAAATTCCTCCTTTAATAAAAAATTGGATTTTGTAAGAACCATTTCACTTTTTCTTGTGGTTTGCCTTTGGTGGGAATCGCAGGCTCTTGCACAACGAATTTGTGGAAAAAGGTTCCATTTAATAGTTACATTACCATTGTATCAGGGGTTTTCAGAAATGTCAACACGGTGGAGGGAAGTGTAACCACCTTGTAATATTTCTGAAATACTTTTCTGTCACCCCGCACTTGTTGTGTCACCCCGCATTTATTGCGGGGTCCCCTTAAAGCTCGCTCATTCGGCTAAGTTGAGGGGCTCCCGCAACGAGTGCGGGATGACGGGTGGTGGATGACAGGTAGCTGATTCAATGATGGCTGTAGTCTACCATAACATAGCGTGCATTGCAATAGAAATTGACGTTTTGTAATTAAAGTGTCACAAAATCCGTTTTCTTCGTTGATTATATCTTCAAAGCTTGCTGAAAATAGGGTTTGCAGAAAATGTATTATTATGTTAGGCAAAAGCTTCCTGCATTTCCAGTTTTTTTTGTGCTTGCGGGTGTGGAAAAAATATGTTATAATGAAGTGATGCAATTTTTAAGGAGGTTTTTTATGCTTTATGACAAAGAAGCTTTGATGACTGAAATTGAGCGCGTTCCTGAACGTAGGGTAAGTGATGTTCTGGCTTATGTGCGCTATATTGTATGGAGTGAGTCTAGTCCAGAGGAGCGAGAAGCGGATGAAGAAAGAAAACTTGCAGAGTGGAGGGAGTTTATTGATAGGACATGGGGGTCTTGCGTTGACCCTACCATGATTGAGCATCCCGAAATACCTTTTGAATATGACGTTCCGCGGAGGTTTGATTTGTTGTGATATATTATTTGGACACAAATGTTTTGATAGGTTATTGCAATAACATCAGTTTGCGGCTTAAAGACCGGATAAGGAATGTGTTGCCAGAAAATATAAAGATTCCCGCCATGGTGTTGGCAGAAATTTATCACGGAGCTTACAAAAGCCAAAGGGTGGAGGAAAACCTTGCAATGTACAGCCAAATTTTATCTCGTTTTGAAATCGTGCCCTTTGACACAAAGGCTGCTGTGCACTACGGGAGAATCAAGGCTGTTCTTCAAAATCAAGGCAATATAATTGGTCCTAATGACTTGGTAATTGCTGCCACGGTTCGCTCTCGCGGCGGGGTGCTTGTTACAAGTAATGTTGGCGAATTTGGGCGGGTGCCCGGGCTTTTAGTTGAAGATTGGACAAAATAATTACTATATTATAGAAGGAAGGTTGAAAAAAATGGCTTTGACTGTAATTAAGCAAGGGGATAACATTAGGGCTGCAGGGGATGCGTTTGATGCCATATTTTTTGTGGTTAAGGGCGTTTGTGAGGCGGAGTTTTTGGGTAAAAAGCTTAATTTTAAGCAAGGGGACACGGTGGGGCTGTGCGGTGCGGCAAGTGGGCAGTATGCCATGACTTATGTGGCTTATACCGAGGTTACTGTGTTTGTTTTTGAGTGTACGAACTTTGCCCAGGCTAGTGAGTTTTTAAAAGGCAATACGGATTTGATGAGCAAGGTTGTGACCTCGGTATTTATGCAGACCACTTTAATGCTTAAAATACGCGGGGATAAGGAGGCTGAGGCCAAGCTTGCCTATGACACATTACATACGGCTTATCCTGAATATGAAAGGCTGTGCGGGCTTTATTCTTTTACAGCCAAAAAACTGGATGGTTATGACAAGATTACAAAGGCTGGGGCGGACGATGTGGTCGAGTTTTGGCTGCCTTCTTATTATCCCGAATATTTGTCTTTGCCATCAGGCATCCGCAAGGAAATTTTTAGCAATATTGGGATTGCGGTGGGCTTTTTGAATATTGGTGTTACGCATTTAAGGGATATTATGCAGTCTGCTGAGGTTTATAGGAATTATTTGGTGGACATTTCTAAATTATTCCTTAATTCTTCTGAGCATGATATACTGGCTTTGGTTACGGAGCTTTATGCAGGCTCTGTGAATATTAAAGGTGCCAGCGAAAATATTGGTGCTTTGAAAGAAAAGGTTAAATATACTTTGCAAAGGCTTACAGGTGTTGACCGTGGGCTTTTGAAGCAGCGTTTGGCTTTGGAAGACGACGACGCAGCGGCTAATGGACAAGCTGTGGTTGAGGTGGGCGATGCAGGCAGCGGTGCTGTTAAGTCTAACCTTAAAGACGCCCTTTACACAATACTTGAATATAGCGAGCTTGAGGAGGAGGAGCGTAATAAATTTGCCCGCTCGGTCCACGATTTTACACAGGTTAGGGACCGCTCCAGCACAGATGACGATGTGTTTAAGCTTAGGCGCGAGTTGACCCGCGACTTTTACACCATCTACACCTCTGTATTCCTAAAAAGCTTAAAGGAACAAAAAGTTCCTACTATTATAAAGATGTTTTTGAATTTTGGCTTTATGGATGTGGCACTTGCTGGGGCTGATAATGCGGATTATCTGTTTTCTATAGCCGATTCATATAAGGGCGCGCCTGACCAAGGCATTTATACGATTATGGAGTGGCTGACTGCCATTTACGAGGGCAAGGTCGAGCCTAGCCAAGGCGACCTTGATACAAACTATCAAACCCATGTTAAAGAGCAGGTGCAGTCCATGCGCTTAGCCTCTGCTGAGGCTGAAAAAGAGGAGAAAAAGCTTCTTGCCGACAAAATGGGCAAGCTAAAGTTTGAGCTTGAAGCGGTGTTTCCTGTGGGCAACAAGATTACTTTTGGGCGTGTTAGCTCCTATTGCCCGCTGTTTGGCGACCATAATGTGCAAAGAAGCCTTGACAAGGCACTGGTCACTCCTGCCACACTTAAAGAAAACCTTGATGCCATACTTGAGCTTGACTTTTCTGCTTTCCATAGAGAAGTGCAATATTCAAACCCAGAAGTTGGCATAAACACTACCCAAACCAGAAAGGCACAAATGCCTAACTTTATACTTATGCCAAATGTGGGCACCCGCGGGGTTATGTGGCAGGAAATTGAAGGCAGAAACCGCCAAACGCCGTGCAGAATGTTCCTTCCAGCCTTCTTCTTAGAGGACTTGAAGGTTGCCTTAATGCGCCTTGTGGCTGAATTTAGATGGGAGATGACTAAGCGCATCCAAGGGGGCAGGTGGTCTGACCCAGCAAGCCCGTCTTTAACCTCTGAATACTTTACCTATCTGCAATTTTACCGTGGCAACCGCGACCTTTCTGTGGACGCCAAAGGCTCGGTTAAAACAGAGCTTATGCGTGCTAGAAACGTGTTTCGCGCTGTGTTTGTAAACAACTACATCGAATGGCTGACATACGAAGCAAACGGCTCCCAACGCCTAAACAAAGTGGCAAGAAAAATTATGTTTATGTATTGCCCATTCCCTAAAGAGCTTAGGGAAAAATTGGGAACAAGCCCTCAATACGCCGAGTCCTTAAAGCCTTTTGACATAGCAAACAGACAAGAAATTCAAAAGCTTACCAACTTGATGCAAAGGGTGTCAAAAACCGGCAAGCCCATGCCTCAAGAACTGACCGACGAAATGGAGTTTTTGCAACTGTAGAAACAGGGGGAATAGGGGACTGTCCCACGGTTTTGGGGACTGTCCCCGGAAGCTAATAAGGGGGAATAAACATGATAAATGCAGCCCTCGTCTTGCAAGGGGGGTCTTTAAGAACCCTTTACACTGCTGGGGTGTTGGATGTTTTTATGCAAAATGGCATGGAATTTGCATTTGTTATTGGTGCATCAGCGGGAGCACTTAATGGGGCAAATTACATAGCAAAGCACATGGGGCGTACGGTTAGAATTAACACTCTCCACTCCAACGACCCTAATTATTTCGGGATAAGGCAGCTTGTAACAAAAAGAAATGCCTTTAATTTTGACTATCTTTTTAATGGCACGGTAAACGAGCTTTATCCCTATAACGTGGATGCTTTAATAGGCAGCCTGCAAAGGTTTTTAATCACTGCCACAAATTGCAAGACTGGCAAAGCTGAATATTTTGAAACCAAGGACTATCACCACATGGCGACAGCCCTTAGGGCATCAAGCTCTATCCCAATGATAAACGAGTTTGTGTGGATTAATGAAACCCCGTACCTTGACGGCGGGGTTTCTGACCCCATGGGCTATCAAAAGGCGTTTTCTGAAGGGTACGACAAGGCAGTCCTGGTCTTAACCCGCGACATCACCCACAGAAAAACACCAGTCCCAAAAGTGCAGCAAGCCCTTCTAAAACGCACCTTTGAAAAATATCCAAACCTAGCAGAAACCGTCATAACCCTACCTGAACGCTACAACACACAAATTGAGGAAATCCTAAGGCTGGAAAAAGAAGGCAAAATATTTGTCCTGCGCCCAAAGGCTAAGGTGGGTATAAAGGTAATGGAGCGTGACGCAAGAAAGCTCCTAGACCTGTACTTCAGGGGCAGCGACTGCGCCACAGAGCGGATGGCTGAATTAAAGGAGTATTTGAAATCGTAGGGGTGCGCATTGCGCACCTTTTACTATTCCGAGATAAACTGCAACATAAGCGCATCCCAATCCCTATCAGAAGCACTTCTGCCCATTCTCGCAATCGACATCCCAAACCTTCCATACCTATAATCCGCAGTCTGCCCCAAAAGCTTAAAGGCATCACCTTCATAATGAAGTTTGATACTATATCCTCTAATCACAAATCCATAAGTGGCAGGTGCCAGAAATACCGTATACCTAAACCTTATGTCAGTCAATTCCCTTATCAGCCTGTCAGCCTCAACATGGGTCAACTCCCTTATGACTGCATATTCTAGCTCAACATCCGCCCAGCCGCTCGTCCCAAAAAAATCTTCCACATAAACAATATGCGCCCTCACAAGCCCTTCTGTCAACTCGTCATAATCATAAAAATAAGAACGCCTAATACATCCAGAAAAAACGAGCACACCAAGCACCGACACTGCAATTATAAACACTCTTTTCATTATGTACCTCATTTTTGCACATATTTTAATTCAGTAAGCGGCACACCGCCGTACTTATCGCGCACTCTTTTTGCCCCATCAAGGCTAAAGCCGTTTTTCTCATAAAATCGCCTCGCTCTGCTGTTTTCTTCAAATACCCACAGCGACACCTCTTTAACTCCAGCACTTCTCAGTTCTTCTATCGCAAAATCCAGCATCTGTTTACCATATCCCCTGCCCCAAAATTCTTCAAGCAAATAAATCGCCCAAATATTCACTTCCCAACTTTTGTTTATAACAATAAAGCCGATTATTTTATCTGATTCCATTACACAATAATGCTCGCAATCACTTGGGCTGGCAAGTTCTTTTTCAAGCTCATAAGCCCGCTCGCGGATTTTAGCCGTCATGCCGTCTAGATATTCATCAGGCACAATCCCTCTATATGCAGCCTGCCAGATGGCCACGGAGCAAGCAGTATAATCATAAGCATATTCAGGCAAAGCCTTATGAATAGAAATTTTTTTCATAACACCATCCTAGGGTCTCTTATCATTCTTCTCATTCTCATTTATATGCTTAGCATCAGTAATAAGCTGCTTTTTGAACATATCACCCGCTATCAAAAACAGCACCCCAACCTCCAGCACGCTAATATATTCTTGGAAATTTTCGGACAAATTCAGGGGCACTTCGGAGCGCATAAGCACCGAAAATATCAGTATTGCAAAATAAAACAGATAGAGAGCGGACTTAAAAGAGACCCCGCCTATTCTGGGCGACAAAATCAGACGCATAGCCTGTCTGAGCTTGTTTTTTGCAGGGTTGTTCTCTCTTTTTAGCATTATCCGTTCTTCCATCTTGTCAAAAATCAGGGCAGCCGCCACTAAAGCAAAATTTCCCAAATGAGCAAGAAAAATGTACCCTGCGGCAACAAGGGGATAGACCACGATATACGTTTTCACGCCATAAACCGCTGCCATCTTCAGCCCAAACATTATGTAAAGACCATATTTGTTGGCAGGCGGCAGTTTTGGCTCTTGATTTTTATATTTTTTACGCTTTGCCATTTACACACACCTCAAAAAACTTAATAAACATAGGATGGGGGCGACTGGGGCGGGATGTGAACTCAGGATGGAAAAGTGCCCCTAAATAGAAGGGGTGACCGTCTATCTCCACAATTTCCGCAGCTCCCCCTTCGTTTTTGCCGCTTATGGTCAGCCCTGCGTCGTTTAGCCTGTCGGTGTAGGCATGGTCAAACCCATAGCGGTGGCGGTGACGCTGGCGAATGCTCACTTCCCCGTAGATGGCGTGGGCAAGGGTGGCTGGGGCAACCTCGACTGCATGCGCCCCTTTGCGCAGGTGCTCGCCTAGAGTGGTAAAAATTGGATGGGTGGTGGATGGGTCAAATTCAGTGGAATTTGCCGTGTCAAGCTCAAGGACATGCCTGGCAAATTCAATCACCATAGCCTGCATGCCCATTCCAAGCCCAAGGCACGGGAGCCCATTTTCGCGGGCATATCGGGCGGTTTTAACCTTGCCCTCAAACCCCCGCACCCCAAAGCCGCCGGGAATCACAATGCCCGCCGAGCCCTCAAGTTCGCTAAAGTCCCCTTTTTCAACCTTGCCATCAGATTCGACCCATTTTATTTCAAGTTTTGCCCCCGCTTCAAAAGAGGCTGACTTTAAGGCTTCAACCAGCGACAAATAGGCATCAGGCAGCTCCACATATTTTCCGACAATGGAAATTTTGACAGGGAGTGTGGCAGATTCTGCCTTATCCAAAATCACCTGCCAGCCCGACAAATCAGGCTCGCGCACCTGGAGTCCAAGCTTTTTACACGCCATCTTAGCAAAATTTTCCTTTTCAAGCATAAGGGGCAGCCTGTAAATATTATCGGCATCCAAATTTTGTATTATACAATCCTCAGAAACATTGCAAAACAGGGCAATTTTTCCCTTTATTTCATCGGTCAGCTCAATTTCCGTGCGGCATACAATCATGTCAGGCTGAATGCCCATGGACAAGAGCTCTTTCACGCTATGCTGGGTGGGCTTGGTTTTAAGTTCCCCGCCCATTTGCAAATATGGCAGCAAAGTAACGTGTACATAAAGCACATTCTCCCGCCCTGCGTCAAAGCCCATTTGGCGAATCGCCTCGATAAATGGATGGCTCTCAATATCCCCCACAGTGCCGCCAATCTCGGTAATCACCACATCAGGTGCCCGCTCTGCCACCACCTTCTGTGCCAAATATTTAATGTGATTGGTAATATGCGGAATAACCTGCACGGTCTTGCCCTGATACTCTCCCTTGCGCTCCTTATCAATCACAGTTTGGTAAATCTTTCCAGAAGTGATATTAGAGTTCGCATCCAAATTTTCATCGGTAAAACGCTCATAATGCCCCACATCCGCATCACACTCCGCCCCGTCATCAGTCACAAAAACCTCCCCATGCTGAATGGGCGACATCAAGCTGGGGTCAATGTTAATATATGGGTCAAACTTCTGGTTGGCAACGCTAAAGCCCCGCGCCTTGAGCAGCCGCCCCAAAGACGCCGCCGTAATGCCCTTGCCCAGCCCCGACGCCACACCACCTGTCACAAACACAAATTTAGTCTTTTTCATCTGTATCCCCTTCCATTATTTAACAAATTTAATCCTAGCAACATATCTAAACGTGGCAGGCAAAACCGGCGCGGTTACGGAGGTCTCCGCGTTAGGCTGCCACTGCCTTTCGCTTAGAATCAGCTCTAAATGAGCCAAGTCTATCACCTCGCCATCTCGTATGGGCGCGGGCATAGAACCTGTCATATGCCAAAAGCCCCAGCCATGAAAATCAGGGCGCGGCAAATCCTCAGAATCCATGGAGATAATTGAAGTGCGGGCACCTATAGAATGAGTAAAAGTCCAGTGCATATAATCAGGGCATCCGTCATCCCTAAACAAAATCCAAAGAGTGCCCCATGATAAATCGCTTGTAGAGCCCATTTGCATGGTATTTGCGAGCTCGCCATATTCATAAATATCTACCCAAATATAGCTTCTGCTAAAGCCCTCGGCCCCAAACTCAAAAGACGCCCTGCCAGAGCCATCGACTTCGACCACGTTAATGTAATGCTCATACCCCTGACGCCCGCAAGCTGCAAGGGCAAGCATAGCAACCACGACCAAGATAATATTCTTAATCATAAAATATTCCTCCCTTATTGCATAACTATCCAAATTACCCGTCATTGCGGGCTTGACCCGCAATCCCCTCGTTTTCGCCAATCGCCTTTGCGCCCTGTAGTCATTCGGCTATCTTGATGGGATTGCGGGTCAAGCCCGCAATGACGGGGATTGCAGTTCTCATCTCGTAAATCTTAGCTTAACCACATAAGTTCTGGGATTGTACTCCCACATTGTACTAACATTATTTTCACCAACATTTTAAAGCTGCTTCTAGTCTATAGACTTAGTTTAGTTTATTTTGGGCGAAATGTCAATAGTAAAAAGTTAGGACGACCGAGGCGGTCGTCCCTACAAATTAGTTCGATTAGTTCATGAAGTTGATGATGTTCTCAGTGTAATCCTGCATTAGCTCATGGCGCATATATTCGATAAGGCGGTTTATTAGGGCTGCGGCCTGCGCTTTGGTCAGGTAGCTTTGCGGGTGCAGGTATCCGTAGTTGTCTGGGGCGATAAGTCCTATGCGGGTGGCGGCATTTATGTCGTTTAATGCCCAATAGCTTATGGCGTCATTGTCAACATATATCAAAAGCGGCACAGGCTCAAGTCCTAGGTTTGACAGCCCTAGGGTGCGAAGTGCCAGCACATATGCTTCTTCTCTAAAGATAATTTCGTCTGGATGGAAATGCCCATCACCGCGACCAACTGCGATTCCTGCTGTGTTAATGGCACGTAGGTAGGCGTAATCAGGGCGGTTTGGCCATAGGTCAGGGAATGTTAGCGTGACTTGTTGCGCTCGCCCGTTTCTAGGCGGGGCGGGCGGGGTGCGGTGGGCTTGGTCTATGGGCAGCTTTGCCGCTCGGGCAAGCATTGTCATAAACTCAGCACGGGTTACTGCTTGGTCTGGTCTAAAGTGCATAGGGTCAACTGTGATGATTTCCATTGCAAAAAGGCGGCGAATGTCTTGGTAGGCAAAGTGCCCGCGCAGGTGGTTAAGCTGGGGTGCGCGAAGTTGCTCAAAGCGGTTAAAACTGTCGATTGTGGCGCGTCCTGAGCTTGGCATCCAGTACATGGAATTTGGGCGGGCATTAATCACAAAATTAAGTCCGCTTTGGTTAGTTGTAACCTCTCTATAATTGCCGTCAAAGCTGATTAGAGTGGGCTCGCTCACAGAAAACTGAAGCTCTTTGCTCACAGCAACCGAAGGCACTATAGAATAATGCACTTGGCTACCATTTGCCATCTCGACCATGCCGTGGAGACGGTGGGTTTCAGCCGCAGACCATGCAGAGGCAAAACCATAAATCTGCCCCATTACATGATGGGTGACAACTGTGCCATCATTAGTGAAAACCGAGCGGCTGGAGATTTCGCCGCGATAATACGTAACACCAGGGGTAATATCCCTGATAATACTAACTTCATGGTTAGAGCGGCTTTGGTCAAGGGTATACACCGTGCCGCCGATTGTAACGGTCTCTGTCCAGCGGGTCACAGAATAGGTCTCAATAACCTGATTGCCCACACGACGCCAATTTACTCTAAAGGTCACATTTCTTGTAAGGAGCAAGTCCTCGTCGGTGGTGGCAGAAGGGCGGATGTTATAGCTGACAGTCCGCGTGCCAAAATTGGCGTTTGCACTGCGCCCGCCTGCGTTTTGGACGCGCATGTCCATAAGCCCCTCAAACTCGCGAGGGGTGCCGTCCAGCCATATAATCTCAGTATAGACCATATTGGTGATGTTTGCATCTGGACGACCGCCTGTTGTGGCGTCCAAAATAAGTTGCTCTGTGGTCATGGGCAGCGGAACGCCCTCGGTAATGCCGCCCCAAAAGCCAATTTGCCCCTGCCCTTCACGGGCAAAGACCGCACTTGCAGGCGTTAGCACCATCAGTGCCACCAAAAGCGCAAGCACAGGTATTTTAAATCGCTTCATGTTAATCCTCCTCTAATTTACTAGGATAATTCTGCCATATGCAATGCCCATATTAACAGAGCCGCTCTCTTGGATTTCAACATTCTCTGTCATAACAATTACAGAGTCACCTCGCTGAAGTTCCCGAAGGGGCACAATTTCATTGTTACGCCCAACAAGGGTTGAAGAATCCAAGTTAATTCTTATAGTGGTGTTTACGTTTGAAATAGGGTCCCAGCGGTTGATTTCGTGGTCTTGCACCGTGGCATCCCGCAAAATCAGGTAAGCCTGCCCATCTGTCACGTCATGGTCAATGACGCCGCGAACAGCGCGGTTTGCAAAGGGATGTGTCACCACATAAGCCGCCCGTGCCGAGTCCGCCACAATTGTGAACACCTCGTCTGCCACCCCATCATACACGCCTGTGCGGAAAGTGTCGAAAGTGTGACCATAAGGCATAAAGATGGTTCTGGTGTCAATGGTAAACACACGGTTAATTGGGGTAAATACCCAGTTATATCCAAAAAGCTGAGACATTGAGGTAACGGTAAAGCTTTGGGCGTCTGCCACACTTTGGATTCTCACACGAAAGATTTGGATTGCGGAGGTGTCAGGAGCATGGGTAATGTCCACAACAGCCGCCATTTGGTTGCCATTTAGCACAACCGAGGCATAATCGCCCGGGAAGATGTCAAGCCCGCTTACCAAACGCCCGTGACGGCGAACAATGGTGCCCGAATCCGTGGCAATTGGGTGTTCAATGCTTGAAAGCCAAATTTGACCTCCGCCATCTGTCATAATGACTGTATCAGAGGGCAGCCTCTCCTCACGGCTGGTGCGAAAAGATACCACAGCCACCCGCTCGCCTGCAAAATGGTTTTCAAGTGCCAAATACACATCAGCCGAAGCTCCGTTAAACATCCTGAGTGCCTCAGTACGGCTTATGGGGCGGTTGTTATAATAAAACGATATTCCTGGATTGGAAATGTTAAATTGCCCAACTTGGTTAAAATTGGTCCAGCCTGCTTGGGACAGGGTTTGGGAATGTTCAAGCATTATGGTGTTTTGGATGGCGTTTATGCCTCGCAGGTTGCCCCGCACAATTGATGTGATGTGACGGGCATCGCCAGCAATCGTCATCTCAATCACCGATGTTACCATGTGCCCGGGAGCCAGCACCGCTTCATTTACCAAAAATCTTGCCCAATCCCCTACCATAATTTGGTTTTGGTTAATCCTTGTGCCCTCACGGGTGATAAATGTGCCTGTGGCGACCTCAAACCAAGTGGTCTGCCCATTTTCCTGCTCAATCAGCACAGACATATAGTCTTCGTGATGTACAATACTGTTAATTCTGCCATAACGCATGATATAGTTAGAAATTGCCGAAATTGCAGCGATTACGTTATTTGCGCCGTATTCTGGGCGGATAAACACAATGTCACCCGGAGTAACACGAGCAATGGTGGTAGCCAGCGGGTTAAAGGCAAATGTGGGGAAAAGCTGCCCGATGTATGCAGGGGGCAAGTCGTGGTCCCAGTGGCTAAGCCGCTGCACCATCATTTCCTGCTCATAATAGCGCATGGTAAAACGCTGTCCGTCAGCACCCACAACAACCATATATCCAAATGCTGGATTATTTTCAACCACAAGCCCGCGGATTTCCTCAACAAGAACAGGTGTGCCCACAAAACTCATACGGATTATAATGCCGTCACGCAGATAAAGCCGCACATTCTGCCCAAAAGGCAGATTAGAAACATTGTGTCGCGCCCCGTCCATCATAATATATTCTCTGCCGTCAATAACACTAATAAGCCCGTCAACCATGGAAAAGGACTCACGAAGCCAAGTGGGGTGAAAACGCAGGGTAATTACGCGGTCTTCCAGCGAAAACAGCTGTCCCTCAACCCACTCCTCAAGTGCCACGCCTAATATGTTAACATACCAAACCGTGGCAGATTCTATATGAACAAAATATTCAATGGAATCATCAATTTCAAGAAACATAAGCCCGTTAATTGTGCCTGAATAGTGCACCACAGCATCTGCCCCAGTGTGATATTCAAATGTGTCCACCGAGCCGTCCACTTGGCGGATGTGAATTTCACGTGAAAAGTCGCCAAACTGGATAAAATCGCGGGTTTCGACCACCACGCCTGTGCGACGCTCAAGCCCGTGAATCCCAAGGAAAATATCCCCAAGATTCGCCAAGACCTGCGCCATCTCACCACGGGTCAAATTGGCAGTGGGGTTAAAGTTCACACCGTCTCCATTCATAATCCCAGCAGCGGCTATATTTTCAATTGCAATTAAATACGCAGGGTTAATTGCGCGCCAATCTGCAAAATTATAGATGTGGATAGGCACAGGGTCAGGCGGGAAAATTGCGGAATCCTGGTCAACAATGGCATTATGAAGCATGGACGCCACCTCTTGACGGGTCACATTGCCAAACATGGAAAAACCAGGCGGTATAATGCCGCGGCTAACCGCAAGCAGCTGATAGCCTGTGTTAAGCATGTTTTGTGCTGTTGGGAAAGTTCCGCCAAAACCTAAATTCGCCTCCCCAAGGGCAGCTGCCTCGCCGCTAAGCCCTATGGCACGCATCACAATATTTAACGCTTCTTGCCTAGTCAAAGTGGCATTTGGGCGGAAATCGCGAAATTGCACCGTGTCCCCCGACAGTGCCCCAAGGGCAACCCCCCGCACCACAGCTTCCACAGGCCAAGCACCGTCAAGCCCCATTAAATCATCAAAACCGGCAGAACGCATCAGGGCATCTGCATAAGTACGTCCCGCAAATGTGCGGTTTTCGTCCACCAAAATAAAATCATCAGCAGACAGCGGCACTGCCATGGGCAAAACCATTAAAACCGCCAAAAACAAGGCAACAAGCCTTTTGCTAAATCGCTTCATGGGCAAACCTCCAAACAATTACTTCTTTTCTTTATTTTCAACGCCTAATTCGGCTTTCATTTCACTATAACTAGGGACCTTCAGTCCCTCAACCATAGCCATACTAGCAATCATTTTGTAAAGCTGTTCCAAATCCTTCGCCAAAGCTATCTGGTTCAATACCGATTGTAAAGTAACTTTCGTATCATATGCCATAATTTACCTCCTTATTGCCAAACTCTAAGCTCAACAGTATGAATAACAACATCCTCCACAGGCACAGTATTGTTCACAGGCACAGCGGCTATAGCGTCCACAACATCCATGCCATATATTACCTGCCCAAACACCGTATGCCCAAAATCAAGGTGGTCCGTGCCGCCGTGGGTTGCATAATGTTCCATAAACTCGATAGGAAACAAATCTCTCATATAAAGGTTGTTGCCCATTATGCCCGGACGAAGTTCCTGACCGGCAAAATAGTCCTCAACAGGTATATCGGCAATTTGTGCAAAATACTGAAGGTCGGCTTCAGACACACTACGCCTAGCATAGTTGTGAACAATGAAAAACTGGCTGCCATTTGTGGCAGGACCTGAGTTTGCCATGGACAAAGCACCCCGGATATGGCGCAGGTCTGTGGTAAATTCATCCCCAAAACTCTGCCCCCAAATGCTCTCACCACCCATGCCGTTACCCATGGAGCAGCCCCCTTGGACCATAAAATCATACATAACACGATGGAATATAAGTCCGTCAAAAAATCCATTATTTGCATGGGTTACAAAATTGCGCACAGCAAGAGGTGCGTGCTCAGGAAACAGCCGCATGTGAATCTCGCCATGGTTTGTGTGAATAACAGCATAAACATCCCCGTGACTAGGGTTTGCCAGCTGATTAGCCAAAGCACCCTCGCTCGCCCTAAAATTATCAAAACCATCAAGGCTATCAGGCATGGCTCCCAAAAACCCCTCAAGCACAGAAGCATCCATAGGCATGTTAACAAATGCCCAATCAGGCATGGTGCCCCCGCCGTTTTGCGCCGCAGTGGTGACGGCAGGCGTCACATCCTCATGCCCAGGCGTAGCATCGCCATTGCCATTGTAGTCAGCACACCCAGCAAGTGCCACCGCAAGCCCCGTTACAGCCACAAAAGCAGCTTTTTTCATAAATCTATTCATTTCAAACACTCCATTTCACTTTAATTGAGTTTCCATAAAAAGATACACAAAGTCTATTATACAACAAGCGAGCAATTTTTTCAAGTCTCAATTTCATTAAAAAGTATTTCGTTTTGGTTACAGTTTTTATACAATAGAGATTTTGGATTGACATAAAGCGTCTTAGGGCTTATAATGGGATACATAGAAATCTGCAAAGGAGTAGGAAGTTATGAAAACTAAAAAAATTAAAAATTTCAAAATTTCAAATATACTTAAAGGTGCTGCGCTAACTTTTGCATCATTTGTTTTGATGCTCGGGAGTTCACTTGTGTTTGATGCTCAAAATGCTGAGTTTGACACGGTATTTTACGAGGAGCGGGCAAATACCCTTGCCGCCCAAATCGGCACCAGGCCTGCTGCACCCCGCCGCGGGGCAGCTGACATGGTAATTACTGGCTATATTCCACATGCCGCTTTGCTTGGAGTTAGTATGACTGAGTTTAATAACGAGCTTAACATTCGTTTTGCCGACCAGCGGGACGAGTTTATCCTTACCCACCGCGCGCGCACCCCTGATTTGCACTTTGAAACCAGCATGCACACCTCAGGGCACTATATATCTGTGGTTGTCCACATGCACGCGTCAGGACTTACTGCCACAACCGCTGTAGCAACCACTGTAATCAACGTCCAATCCCTTGAAATCATCACTATCACTGACTTTAACCCGAATATGCTTCAAGTTGTCAACAACCGTCTAAACAACGAGATTATTCAAAACCCAAGAGGTTTTGTGGGCGATTTTACCGGCATCGACAACAGTCATCCCTTCTATCTAAACCAAAACACCTTGAACGTGCCCTTTGCATCAGGCACCTTGAAGCCAACAAGAGATATTATTAACATAACCTTCCATAATAACTCTATACAAAACGAAGTTATTGCACGTCCAATGTTTCGCACCCTCCCTGAGGATGCCTACAACACAATTATGGTAAGGATTTTAGTTGCTGAATATTTTGGCTACACAATCGGTCAAATAGCCGAAAGCCACACCCTTTCAAAAGGTCACCTCCTTGTCACCATTACCGTTGGTCGCAATTCCTACTTTTTGACAGGAGACGAAGCAAGAACCCTTGAGCTTGCCCCTATGCTAATTGATGGGGAAGTATATGTGCCTTTATCGTTTTTCAGAGAAATTTTAGGGCTTGCCACCACCGTGGTGTCCGAGAGCGAAATCCTAATGTCCAAATGGCAAAGCCCTGACACAGGCATGAGCCACTTTGACGAAGGTCACCAAATGAATTAATGTTTTTTTCATAACAGACTACTCCTTTGTTTTTACAAAAAACCTTCCGCTGTGAAGGTTTTTTTGTTGCTTGCAATGTTGACAGGCGGCGTTATAAGTGCTAAAATGGTTTCGGAGGTGAGCTTAGTGCGAATCATCATTCAAGACCCTTTACCAGGAGAAGGCGAGAGCATAATCGTGAATGTCAGGGCAATGTCAGACAAAATCACCCGTGCACTTGATATACTCAAAAGCCCAGACGACCTGACTGTTTATGCTGACGACCAAGCACTTATGCTGCCGATAAGTGCAGTTTTTTATGCAGAGAGTGTAGAACAAAAAACATTTATATATGCAGAAAAAGAAGTGTATCGTAGCCGCTTAAAGCTTTATGAAGTGGAGGAGCACCTGATTTTGGGTGATTTTTTACGAATCAGCAAACAGGTTATTGTGAATGTGAAAAAGATACGGGGCATCTCTCCAGCAGGAGAGGGCAGGTTTTCAGCAAGACTGATAAATGGCGAAGTGGTGATGATTTCTCGTCAATTTGTGCCGGCATTAAAAGGGAGGTTTGGTTTATGAAGCTACGCAAAGAACATAAAATGGCTATTTTTAAGGCACTGCTTGACACAGTGTTCAAATACTTTTGCGTTGTTGTTACTGTGCTGATAACAGTCAGCTGGGGCAGAACGTGGCTTAATGACGGCACATGGGTTTTGCACAGCCAAGATTTGATGCGCATTCTCCTTGTATCTTTTTTTGGTGTTTTTCCGAATGTCATGGTGGAGGTTTTTATAGAAACCGATTCAGCAAAGGGTGCGCGCCAAAAAAATATAGTCCGCTTTGGCATTACGGCTTTACTTGTTTTGGGAATTGACGCGCTCATTGAGCAGACATACACCGGTGCCCCCCTTGGCACAGTCACAACTTTTCTTTTGGTATATATTGGAATTAGTGTTTACTCGTACTTCAATGCAATAAATATAGAATTAAAGGAGAAAAAGCTGGCAGAAGATATAAACGAGCGGCTAAACGAAATTCACAAGGACGAAAACGAAAGTCACTAGACCCAAAATGCAGCTTACCCCCAGAGCTATTGACCCTTCATAAAGACCGTCGTATAATGTATAAAACGATTAATAGCGTTTGTAGCTTGAGTTGTCCATGCGCAAGCCAAAGTGCCGCGGGTTTTAGCGGACTTTGGCGCAGTCGCAGGGACTACTCAAGGTAAAACTGCTATATGGAGGGTGATTTTATGTTTAATCTTTTTTCTAAAAACCGTAACTTTCGTAATTTTACACTATTTTCCGCTTTTGGCGGCATTGGGCGGGGCATGTTTGCCATGTTTATGATGTGGGCTATACATGCCATGTATCAAAACCCCATATACACGGGGCTTGCAGGGTTTATGTTTGGCGCGCCGCTTGTAATCAGCTTTGTTGTGGGTCCTTTTGTGGACAGATGGAACAAGGTCAGAGTGCTTAGGGTGGTTGAGTTTGTAAAGCTTTGCGCAGCCGGGCTGATACTTCTGGCGCATCTTTACTTAGAAGTGGGAGTTTGGTTTTATCTTACGGTTATCTTGGCAGCCAGCATTGCGTCACTTTTTGGCACCCCAGCGGGCACAGCCCTACTGCCGCGGATTGTGGATGGCGATGACATTGTAAAAGCAAATGCACTTATGAATATGTTTGGGATATTTGGCGGGCTTGCCATAGGTGTGGTGCTTTATAGGCTGATGCAGCAAGGGGCTGACTTCGCCCTGGTGTACGGAGTGAACACGGCTGTGTTTGTCTTGGCAGTTATCTTTAGCTTGACTTTGAAAAGCGGTGAGGACAAGGACGAAAAAGCCCCGTCAAAAACCTATTTTGGCGACTTAAAAAGCGGATTTGCCTTTGTGAAAAAAGGCGTTATGCTGCCGGTTGTCTTTTTTGTAACAGGTATGACACTTTTTTCTCAAATGACCTATGTAAACCTTCCAATGTTTGCCCAGCTTCATCTGGGCTCGGCTTCCGGCTACATTTTGCTCTCTGCCCTAGCACTTTTGGGCGGCTTGGTTGGCTCTTGGATAGTGGGGCTTTTGGCATCAAAGGTCGATATGGGCAGAATCCTTATAATTGCCTTTGTTTTGGCAGGCGTCACACGGATTTTGTTTGTAAACATTATTGGAGATAATTTAACCCGTGCAATCTTGATTTATATCCTATATGTGGGGCTTGGAAGTGCTATTGGCATATTGCACAGAGCATTGGTGCAAAAGCTGCCGCCAAAAGAGCTTATAAGCCGGGTGGATACCAGCATTATAAGCCTGTCAGCTTTGGCAGGTGCCGCAGGCTCTATTGTTGGCGGCTTTTTGGGGACGCATTTGGCTAATATTGATTATGTTTTCATAATTCAAGGTGCATCTTACATAGCCATTGGTGTGCTTTTGATGGTTTCTAAGAATATAAGGGGGCTTCCCAAAATTACTGAGTTAAGTAAGAGTGATGAATAAGTGTAATGAAAAAGGCGGTCATTCCTGTGCAGGGATGACCGCCTTTAGGTCGTTTGTCACCCCGCGCTTGACGCGGGGTCCCCTCGGTTTAGCCGAACGTTTCTTCGCTCTAAAGTCATTCGGCTATCTTGAGGGGACCCCGCGTCAAG
>Ga0209755_10003069_pt1 | contig 21449 bp, 35 predicted proteins | sample TergutCo191P1_FD_187301 | JGI IMG/M metagenome (GOLD analysis project Ga0209755, IMG submission 187301) | Cornitermes sp. P1 segment gut microbial communities from Petit-Saut dam, French Guiana - Co191P1 (SPAdes) (version 2) | ecosystem: Host-associated > Arthropoda: Insects > Digestive system... | reverse complement strand
CTTCATATAAGAAAATCTTCCAGAATTGAAGTAGTCATCAGCTGTTTCACCATCGCTTCTATCAAAGAATGCTATCCACGGGATTCTCACGATTGTCTTTTCAACAGATTCTTGTTGTCTCTTTTTTGGTCCAGCACCGTGTCCCATTGGTGGTTCACTTCCAAGTTTACGGTTACTATCTTGCCTCGCCCCGGACTGATTCACTTGACTAGTTGGACCTTTAGACAGTGCTGGATTATGGGCATTAGACACGCCATCTCCTGATGGTCTGGGAGTGTCTTTACTTGATGCGTTGTCGTAATTTGGTGCTTCTTCTTGGAGATGTTCTGTTTTTTCACTTAGATGTTCTTCTCTCAGACATTTGTTATTTTGGACATTGCACACCTGATAAGTTTCTTCAAACAGTCTTTTAAACTTGGGTTCTATAAGATCATCCACTTCTTCAAAAACGTGGTCTTTTCCGTATATGTCGTCAAAAGAACGTTGGTCACAGTCATCGTATAATCTGATGGCTTCCTCTGTCAGTTTGCTGGGTTTTCTTGCTTGCATGTGAGCTCCTTGTTAATTAGTTAGTTCTTTCTTTTTAACTAACTTATATGAGTAAGTTATTTGAGCAGATATTTAGAGAGGCAAATAATAACTACATAACTATATTCAGAGGTCAAGAAGATGAAACAATAAGTCCAAATGGTGATATTCCCATTTATTGGTCTGATGACATCAATAAAGTCAATGAATTTGCTATTCATTACCTATTCATTACAAAAATACCGGCTAATCTGCTTAAAGACATTTCTGATGATTTTGATGGTAGTGACCCACTGCGACAAGTTGTGGAAGCATATCAAGAGGGCTATAAGTTCGTCAAACAACCAGATTTTTTAGCTGGTGGGTATGACAACGAAATAGTCCCAATATCAGTGTATCTTGATGACGACATTATGCAACCCACTAAAGAAGATTTGATTTTATATCGTAAATATCTGAATAATCCATTGAAAATTTTGAAACGAAAAAACAGCAACAGCAAATGGAGTAAAGAAACCAGAGCTATTATGAAAAGTTATGGCTGGAATGAAGAAAATGAAACTTGGTCCCAAGAAAGAGAAAAAGACACACGAATATTTGAGAAAGGACAAATAGTTGCATTTACTAATGGATTTGGTGATGTGATTACTCTTGAGATATTAGAAAATACCGATGAATCAGGAAATGCTCTAGTGAAATGCTTGAAAACAGGTGACGTACTCAGAATGGCAACTAGCCACTTACAAGTTTTATGATTCTATAAACTTATACTAAATAAAATCCAGAGTGGAAATGGCTTCTTCAACCTTCACTCTTGGTTTGCGCGAGTGGCTATCTTTCGGGGTAGCCACTTTATACTAAATATTAAGAGTAGTTTCTACCCCAAGCTGCTCTTGCAAACTTTTCTGGCAGTCTATCCGTTGGATAGACTGTTTTTTGTGTAATTATATAAGTTATTCGAATCTATCTATCTATCTATCTCGATTGCGACACGGGCATCGGTAGAGTGAAAGACTTGTTGGACAAACCGTTGTTGCTGCTGATTGTGGGGTGACTCTACGCTTCACAGAGAAACTAACTAACTAACTAACAGGAGCTTAAATATGAACGCAAGATTATTTGAAAAAATTTACAGAGAAGCAAACAGAAAGTTAACCAGAGAAGAAGAAATCCAAAAGGTTTTGGATATGTTCAACAAAAGAGGCGATGGAGAGCAAGCGAGAAGCTATCTCGAACATATCGGTGGTTTATCACAAAGAGAAATTAGTGATCTTTTGCATAGCCAAGAAGAAGGCTGGAGAAAATTTCAAGATAGATGGCAATAACGAGTAAGTTATTCGAGGCAATTTATATGAAAAATTTATCAGAAGCAATGTGGGCATTGAAGCCAGAATACAAAGATGAGGCATTAGATAGGATTCAAGCTTTGAAAGACTGGCTATTCGGAAAATTTGGTGATGATGCTCTGTTTGACATTTTAGATAGTGCGAAAGATATGATAAAGAAATTGTCAGAAATGAACCCGCCAGATAGACCAGTATACACAAATGACTACGCTAGATCTAAAGGAGAATCTGGAAATTGGGATTCGATGGAAGAATGGCGACATTTGAGAACCGAATGGGAAGCATTAAGAGAAATCCACGATGGAGTGAAGTAAAAGTGTTCACTATCTATATTGTAAAGATACACTACGCAAGAAAATCAATTCTTTTTATGTATCTTGAGAAGTGACTTCATAATATCTAAAACTTCATCTTGTGTACCACTGTCGAATTGTTTGAAAATTTCTATTAGATTTTCGAGTTTCAAATCAGGCGGAGAATCAGATACAAACATACTTCCTTCACCTGTTTTCAGATATTTCATACTTACAGAGAATTCGGAAACTATGAGTTTGAGATACCGTTCTCGACACTCAATAGTTCCGGTCTCCATATCACAATAAACACTTTGTGACATCGAAATTCTGTTTGAGAATTCCCTCTGGGAGATACCTAATGAGTTTCGGACTAATCTCAAACGGTCATTGATTCCGGTCATTCTCTATAGTATCGGAAAAGTTGGGAGTTTACAACAATAACAAGTGTATAAAATAGTAGACAGTTGGAGTTATATTACTATTTCCTTGACTTTCTTTAAAGATACGTATAATATCTTATATTAGTCGTATACATATCTGGAGGTGTTATTATGGGTGAATTCGACGGATTTAAAGAAATTTACGATGAATTAGACGAGACCGGAAAAGAAAAACTGTCGTCCCTTTTGAAGAAAATCAGGTCAGAAAAAATGATCAGAGAAGAAGAAATCAATATGTGGTCTATCCTGATTGCCGTTCTCAAAAACCGAGACAGGGGTTGGAACTACGATATAGAACATCTCGTAGATGACATATCTATAGTCAAAAACATGATTAAGAAGTTTTGAATGAAAAGTTAATCTATCTTATATAAAAATAACTTTCACTACGAAAGTTAATTTAAATTGAGTTGGCAAAATGTACGAATACGAAATCGGAGATAGTGGAGTTGCAATCACTGGTTACTCAGGAAGTGAAAGTGAAATTACTATCCCATCTCATATCGAAGGATTTCCAGTTACTTCCATCGGATTTTCGGCATTTCGCGGAAGTGAACTGACTAATGTAATCATCCCAGATGGTGTTACTTCCATAAAACAACAGGCATTTTTTGCAAACCATATAATCAACATAACGATTCCAGACAGTGTTACTCACATCGGGCTGGAAGCATTTGGTTGCAACCAACTGAAAAGTGCAACCATTGGCAGTGGCGTTACTTATATTGGACAATTTGCATTCGCGGATAATTTTCTGACAAACTTAACGATTTCCAACAGTGCTAGCATTGACATTGGTATCTGGGATAATGCATTCGAGAATAACTTATTGACCCACATATGCATTCCAGAAAATGTAACTTTCATTGGGTGGAATACATTTCGTAATAACCCATTAGCCAACGTAATTATCGGGGATATAAAAATTCCACTTGATTTAGAAGAAACAAAATGGATCGAGTACTACAAAGAGCAACTAGAAGAAAAGAGAATAAGTGAGTTAACGGCGGCTATTGGCGCGGCTATCGGTCATTGGGAGTTGTTAGATTGAAAGGATACGGATATGTAATCGCAAATAACGAAGTAACTATCATTAATTATTCGGGAAGTGACAAGAACGTCACTATCCCGTCTGAAATAGAAGGACTTTCAGTTAATCGCATCGGGCAATATGCGTTTTATGGCCACAGATTGGAAGTTGTAACAATTCCGGACACAGTTACGAGTATTGAGAAAGGGGCATTCATGCTCAACCGCCTGTCTGAAATAATAATACCCGACAGTGTTACTCACATTGGACACGGAGCATTTGCGGGTAATAAATTGACGACCGTAATCATTCTCAACAGTGTTACTCACATCGAGCGGGAAGCATTTTGGAATAATCCCTTATCCAGAATAACTATTGAAGATATAGAAATTCCACTTGAATTGCCGGAAGAAAATTGGATTGAGTATTACGTGTCCGAAGAAACTCGGGCAAGTGAATTAAGAACGGCTATTGGTGTGGGAGAGTTATTAGATTGAAAGACTACAGATACGAAATTGAAAATGACAAAGTCCGTATCGTCAAATACTTGGGAAGTGAAAAAGCAGTCACTATCCCGTCTCACATCGAAGGACTTCCAGTTACTTCTATTGCGGCTTTGGCATTTTCGTCGGACCAACTGATAAGCGTAATCATTCCCAACAGTGTTACACGTATTGGATCGTGGTCATTTGCTAACAACAAACTTGATAGTATAGTCATCCCCAACAGCGTTACTTGCATTGGGAACGGTGCATTTGCGGGTAACCCACCCACATGCATAGTCATCCCCGATAGCGTTACTTACATCGGAGAGTTGGCATTTGAGCGGAGCACTTCGCCGAAAATAACTATCGGAGACATAGAAATTCCACTTGATCTAAAAGAAGAAGAATGGATTAATTATTACTCAAAGATAATTGAAGAAAAAAGAGTAAGTGAATGCTTATCGACTATGGGAACTTGGGAGTTATTAGATTGAAAAACTACGAATACGGATACGAATACGAAATTGCGAATAGTGAAGTCACAATTATTGGTTACTTAGAAAGTGACAAAGATGTCATTATCCCATCTGAAATAGATGGACTTCCTGTTACTGCCATCGGCAAGTGGGCATTTGCGAATAGCCACCTGACAAGCGTAATGATTCCGGACAGTGTTACTAGCATCGCAAGTTTTGCATTTAGTCATAATAAATTGACAAGCGTGGCCATTGGCAGCAATGTTATTTTTATTGGGGAAGGGGTATTCGCTAGGAACCAACTGACCCGTATAGCCATCCCCAGCAGCGTAACGCACATTGGGCAGTTGGCATTTTTGAATAACCCATTGATGAGCGTAACTATCGGAGATATAGAAATTCCAGTTGATTTAAGTTCAGAATGGATCGGCTATTACAGAGAGCAAATTGAAGAAAAGAAAGTAAGTGAATTAAGAACGGCTTTTGGAACTTGGGAGTTGCTAGATTGAAAGATTACGAATATATAATCACAACTAACGGTGGAATAATTATCGTTGATTACTTAGGTAGTGACAAAGCAGTCGCTATCCCATCTGAAATGAATGGACGTCCAGTTACTCACATCGGGCAATCGGCATTTGCTCTAGGCCAACTGACAAGCGTAACAATTCCGGACAGAGTTGTTTCAATCGGGGCTAGGGCATTTATGGACAACCGACTGACCAACGTAATAATTCCAAACAATGTTACTTCTATCGACGGCGAGGCATTTAGCCTCAATCTACTGACCAATGTTGTCATATTTGGGAGTGACACTACCATCGCGCTTGAGGCATTTGCGAATAACCCACTGAGCAGCGTAACTATCGGAGATATAGAAATTCCAGTTAATTTAGATGAAGAAGAATGGACTAACTATTATAATGAAAAGAGAGCTGGCGAGTTAATTGCTGGTCTTCACGGATGGGAGTTATTAGATTGACAAACTACGAATATCAGATCGCAGATGACGAAGTAACTATCACCGATTATACTGGAAGTGAAAATGAAATCACTATTCCCTCTAGCATCGAGGGACTTCCAGTTACTCATATTGGCTGGTTGTCACTTACACAAAAAAAACTGACAAGCGTAACGATTCCAGATAGTGTTACTTGCATCGGACAGCGAGCATTTGCTTACAACCAACTGGCAAGCGTAACAATCCCAGATAGTGTTATTTGCATTGGCAATTATGCATTTCTTGGTAATCCACTTACTGGTGTAACTATCGGAGATATAGAAATCCCACTTGATTTAGATGAAACAGAATGGGTCAAATATTGTACTGGTCAAAAAAGAATAAGTGAATTAAGAACGACTTTTGGAAATTGTGAGTTATTAGATTGAAAGATCTCGTATGAGGTCTTATATAAATTATGAGGTGAAAAGAAGTAAAGTCTCGTATGAGATTTTAACATAAGTGAGGAGAAAAAAGATGAAGAAGATGCTAATTGCAGTGTTGAGTGTGTTTTTTGTTTTTACTTTGATGAGTTGTGACAATGGAAGTCCCGCCGCGAGGAATAACAATCAGAATCAAAGTAACGACAATGAATTCAGATTTACTTTCGGGCCGTATCCGTATCCATACGGCGATGGTGGTATAATTATTGGTTTCAGTGGTGATTTACCAAGTGAATTAGTGATACCGGACTACATAGATGGCAGACCAGTAACACACATTTTTGACGAAGTTTTTCGTTTTCAGAATCTAACTAGCGTGGTCATTGGAAACAACGTTACACATATTATGCGGGGTGCGTTTGCGAACAATCAGATCACAAGTGTAATGATTCCGGACAGCGTTACTTCCATTGGTGTGGACGCGTTTATCACAAATCAACTGACAAGTGTAGAAGTTCCGGGTGGTGCAACGGTTGGTGGTGCATTTGATCGACAAGTGGAGGTAATTATTAGACAGTAAATCTTTTTCGTAAAAATATTGGGAGCCCACGAGTTCCCAATTGTAGTTTTAAAGAACGGGAATCGTATGATTCCCGTAGTTTGTTTTAAATCATTGACTTGTTAGATTTAATCTGATAAGTTGATGAGCAAGGGAGAAACAAGATGAGAGATATAAAAGACCTTCCAATTCGTGTTAGAAACGCCGAGAATACTTCCGATGATCAAGACCCAGATGGAAACTTGAATGTTTGGAAAGAATACGCCGCAAAACACTATAATTGGAATAAAAAGACAAAATGTTCAGAATACAGTTGCTTCGATGACGATGATTTGGTTGGCGCTCATGTTGATGTAATAGAAGAAAATCATCCAGACAAAGGAGAGCAATTCATTATCCCGTTATGCAGAAGTAAAAATAGTAAGCAGGGAGAAGAATTTGATATAAAAGGCGACACAATACTCATGCCTGTTGATGAACTAAATTCTTAGTTATCGTTTGTAACTGATTCTGGATTGATCATCAATCTCTGTGTCACTTCCAAACACTATTTCTTGAGCGTTGTGCATTATAACAGGATTAATTATTCTGTTATTGAGATGAGTTGCACACAAACTATGAGTGGATATGTTTTCGTATCCACTCATTATATTCTTTTTGATTTCACGTAAAATTTGCGCCGCTTCCGCAACTGCATATTCATTTTCTGAACCGACATTAACAACGAAAGATAAATCGAATCTAACTTCACTTTTCATATTGTCCATAATAAGTTAGTATAACTATCTAAAACTGAAAATCTTTTGGGTAGTATATCTTTACAATATAGATAAGTTACACTTTTCTTGACTAATCTGAATCGAACTGATATAGTTACTTCTAAGGGGTAATGATATGAATGCAGACAAAAAATTAGTGGAATTAGAAAACAGAATTGATATTCTTCAAGGGAAACTATCAGCGTTTATTGAATACCAAATCAATTTTGATATAGACGTAATGGATGAACTAAAAACACCGAAATTATTAGCTTATCAAAAGGTTTGGAAAAAATATCGATTTCAAAAACCAAATTAATTGCGTTTTGCAATATCGTCTTTTAATTCTTGACTGATTTCAATCATTTTCGCAATAGACGCATGCATTCTTTCATGTCGTTTTTCACGGTCTTCCATCGATTCTTCTTTTGGATTTATTCCAGCATTTTCACAGAGAAGATCCATTATTGTGTTGAAAAATGGATCTTCTGGTGTTTTTGTCTCAACTCCGTAGTCTTTAAAAATTTTTCCTAATTTCCACATATTTCTTATTATAAGCGATTTTTCTTTTTCCATAATAAGTTAGTTTGACAATCTAGAATTGAAGATGCTTTAAATAAGTTTAAAAGAGGAATGTAATACTTCTACCTTAAAGAGTATTTTTTCTTCTTTCACATCTACAAACTTTGGAGGTTCTATCCATGATACTTGAATGCCCTTTTCTGTTAACGCCTCTAGAACTTGTTGCATAATTTTTGTACGAAATTCATTTTCTTCTTTTATTATTTGTGCTGTCATATAAGTTAGTCTGACAATCTAAAATTGAGCATCTGTTTGGTGTATATCTTTTAATATAGATAGTTTACACTTTTCTTGACTCAGGTGTTTCGTTATGGTATCGTTGCTTCTGTAAGGAGTAGCAATTGGGAAAAGGTAAAAGTTTCTACGAAATTAGATTAGAGAGAGAAAATATAGATTTAAAAAATGATAACAAAAAATTAAGGAGCGATCTATTATCTGCAAATAGTCTGGTTGAAGTACTTCAAGATAGTAATAACGATTTAAACGATGTATTTGAAAAATATATTGAAGCCTGCAAACTTATAAAAAACGTTGAATACGTTCTTTCCTCTCAAGATGAGCCTTCTCAAATTCTTGCGAATCTTTCACAACTTTTCCAAAAAGACGACTAAGCATAAGTTTAACCTCGATTGGTTGACTTTTAGAAACCTCTACTATATTTTTCAAACTGTTAATAGTTTGATTGTGCAAATCATTTATCACTTCAATTTTTTCACTAAATGTTAGAGTATTGAATTTTTCAAGTGTAACAATCATATTTTTATATTAACCGTACAGTTCTCTTAGTTTGTTTTAAATTGTTGACTTATTGGATGTTATCTGATAAGTTGATGAGTAAGGGAGAAACAAGATGCTTATAAAAAACGCCGAAAATACTTCCGATGATAAAGCTAGTGAAGGAAACATTAATCGTTGGAGAGAATTCACATCCTTAGATGGCAAAGAGTGTTCCGTAAAAGATTGTCCACACAAAAGTGACCCAATATTTGGAGCACACGTTGAGAAAATGTGGGGAAAAGAAAACAAAGAAAAGGAGTTCATTATTCCAATGTGCCGAACACATAACAATCAATTTGGAGAAACTTTAGACATATACGATAATACGAGATTTATGCCAGCATCAGAGTTATAACTCTGGATTAACAACTTTGACTTTGACAGTTCCGGTAGCGACACCAATCGTATGACCTTCTACCGTTAGCTCTGCGAAACTGTCAAAGTCAACACCGTCTATGTCTTGTATTCTTTTGAGTACTTTGTATGCTTCATCCCAAGCTTCTCTATAGTCAGCCGCGTCAACTTCGATTTTGAAATGTGGAAAGCTTACATCAACAATTTTTCTCATTTGTATCCTCTCATAAATTAGTTATCTGTGTCTGGGAAGGGAACAAAAAGCGTGATTTTGATAGAACTGAGTCGTGGGTCTAACCACGCCTGTAATCTACTTTCAACTTGTAGAACTTCATATCCTCTTTCGGTTGCGGCCTCCTGAATGTCCATCATCACTTTAGCAATTTGTTCCGCCTGTTCTTTGATTAAATCTGATTTTGTTTCCATATTTTTAATTAGTTCACCGTTAACGATTTGAACGATTTCCGCTAGTTTCTTATATCATACTTGTAAAGGAGTTTAATATGCGAGTGAGAAACAGAGAAGAAGCGACTGCTTATATGAAAGAATATTTTGTTGGTCTTATTCAGAAAAAGGAAGAAGTCATAAACTGGCTTATGACCGATGCAGATCTTTTGTATTCTGAAAAAGAAGCAAATGAGCTTTGGGATGGTTTTCAATCAGAATATGATGAAAACAACAAAGAATACTTTGATACTTTAAAAAAGGAGATACAAGATCTAAAAAATACCACTTAATCACTTTGAAGCTTGCTTTCTTTGTTGTTGAATAGCCTGCAATTGACTTTGATACCAATTATTTAGTTTATTGACTCCATCACTTTGAAGAAGCGTATTGGGTTCATAAAATGTGTCACCACGTGCTTCAATAGCTGCTCTGTCTTCTTTTTTGTCACCTAGATGAAATTTCTGAACTTTTATATCTGTTCTGATATTTCCGCCATTCTTTGCTATTTGGATATAGTAATCTAAGGCTTCTTTTGCTTTGTTTATGTCGGCAAAATCTTTATTAAGACCACCTCCACCGGATACTTTAAAAATCCAACCAGCCCTTGGTGCCATTCCTTCTCGCAAAGCATACTTTTCAAAAAACCTTTCGAGTTTTTCTTCTAATTTGTTTTGTACATATACCTGCTCAAACAACGGCTTTGCCAAGGAATCTTTGTGTTCGTCTTCCAATCCAACGTCTGTACTGCAATCGAGATAGACAGCTTCGAATAGTTTATCCATATTTAGTTAGTTGACTTGTTGGGCGTGTTCTAATATTATTTCTTTAGGGGTAATGATATGACAGAGTGTGATAAATGTAAAGAACTAGAAAAGTGTGTCAATGAATTAGAACCAAGAGTTAAGTGGTTGGAAGATTTTGTTGAGACATTAAGAGTTAAATTAAATTCTGTATATAAGGAACTCGGTGATAGGGTTACTAAACCTTAATCGACTCTTCATCTAACCACGGTTTGGGTGGGGCTTCAAGTGGTTCAATATTAGCAAATCTATTAAGTCTCTCTAAAATGTTGCTTATTTGTTCCTCTAGGTTTTTTACTCTTTCTTCTAAATTATTGTCCATAATAAGTTAGTATAACAATCTAAAGTTGAAAATCTTTTGTGGTGTGTATCTTTCAATATAGATAGTTAACACTTTTCTTGACTAATCTATTTAAAACTGATAGAGTTACTTCTATAAGGAGTAATTATATGACGCATTCGACAACTATTACTTTTATGACGAAAAAAGAAGCAGAATTGGATTCTGAAAATAAAGCATTGAGAGAAGAGATAAGCAAAAAAGATGCTAAAATATTAGAATTGGAAAGAGATAATGAAAGACTTCAAACATTATTAACTATAGCTGGTGATGGTCGCAATCTCGAAAAGTGAAGTGCTTTCATTTCTATTTCGTAAATAATATTTCTAACTGCCGCATTTTCTTTAATTTCTTCGAGTTCTTTATACATTCCTGGTGTTACTATTCCATAACCGTTTTTTTTTAACAATTTGATCGCTTCTTGTATGTCTTTTTCCATAATAAGTTATATTAACCTCCTATTTTAACTAGTTCCTCCCACTACAGCTATTCTGCGTGGAGAAGAAGATACTCCATCTAAGTTTACAGAAATTCGTATATTTCCGGCTCTAATGACATTGACATCTAGATCCCATTCTGTTGATGTTGTTGCGCCGCCGGGGACAGAATTCAATCCGGTAGCAATAACTGATCCACCATCATCTGTAACAGTTAGATTACTCAAAGTTAGATTGACGGGACGTGTGAAAACGAGTCGTATTGTTGGGGTCGGTGTTCCGTCCGCCGCGTTCCCACTCCACATAATATGTGAGAAGACTTCTACAGCGTGTGGTGCCGCATCAATATCGGATCTGACGATAGATACATTCACAGTACCTTGTCTAATAACGACAACATCTAATGACCACGATGATCCCCTACCTCTTAAAAATCCGGGGATTACAACTCCAGTTCCGGGTGTGAATCTAAAATTGAATGGGCTCAAATCGAAGACAGCTTCACTAAATTCAAAATTAATAGTTGTCGTGTTTACATTGTCATTAGCGACAGCATCCCAAAAAACGTGTGAAATTGGCGCGACTGTTCCCTCGAAAACTCTTAATCTTTCTGTTTTGTTAACGATGTGAGGATGATTAATGGAAACGTTTATAACTCCCGGATCTATAACAGTAGTTGCTAATTTCCAAGTGCCGTCTTCTTCAATTAAACTTCCTGTAGTTACTGAACCAGTTCCACTAGTGATTGCTATGTTACTTAATGTAAATTCAAAAATTGGGCTATCTAAATTGAAACTGATGTTAACAAAATTTTTGGTTTTACGTATGCCCATTGTGTGGCTAGCACCAGCTGATACTAGTGACCAATTTGATTCAGTACCAACCCTAACTGGAGTTGTTTCATTTCCAGATGTTGACCCTCCAATTCCAAGTCTACCAGTGGCTCTATTCCCCCAAGCAAATAGTTCACCACTTCTGATTCCCATTGTGTGGCTATCACCAGCTGATACTAGTGACCAATCTGAATCAGTACCAACCCTAACTGGAGTTGTTTGATTCCCAGATGTTGATCCTCCAATTCCAAGTCTACCACTAACTCTGCTTCCCCAAGCAAATAGTTCACCACTTCTGATTCCCATTGTATGTAAATCGCCCGCTGATACTAGTGACCAGTCTGAATCAGTACCAACTCGAATTGGAGTTGTTTGATTTCCGGTTGATCCTCCAACTCCAAGTCTACCATTAACTCTGCTTCCCCATCCCCACAATGTTCCATCAGTTCTGATTCCCATTGTATGTGCACCACCAGCTGACACTTGTAACCAATTTGAATCAGTACCAACTTGAATTGGAGTTGTTTGATTCCCAGATGTTGATCCATTTCCAAACTGTCCTTGTGAGTTAAATCCCCAAGCCCACAGAGTTCCATCTGTTTTGATTCCCATTATGTGTTGACCCCCAACTGACACTAGTGACCAATCTGAATCAGTACCAACTTGAGTTGGAGTAGTTTGATTCCCAGATGTTGATCCTCCATCTCCGATCATGCCACCGCTTCTGCTTCCCCAAGCCCACAAAGTTCCGTCAGTTCTGATTCCCATTGTATTTAGACTACCAGCTGATACTAGTGACCAGTCTGAATCATTTCCAATTCTTGTTGGTATATTATTTAAACTGGATGTTGACCCATTTCCAAGTCTACCATTAGATCCATTTCCCCAAGCCCACAGAGTTCCATCAGTTCTGATTCCCATTGTGTGTTGATTACCTGCTGACAACAACGCCCAATCTGAATCATTTCCGACTTGAACTGGGCTCGACTGTGATACAGTACTACCAATGCCAAGTCGTCCTTGCGCGTTATCGCCCCAAGCAAAACTAAAAGAATAGTCCACATCAAATGGAAAAAATGTCGCGTACCAACAGATTGGTATCTTAAAAATTTCTAATTGCAATGGATCACCAACAGGGGTATTTGCTACTGTACCAGAGCTAAATTCAAAACCACTAAGTGAAATAGCTCCGGGTCTCACTGTAGAAAAACTACGTTCATTTATTCTGCTGGGTGCGCGATTCCAACCTACCCACCACTGATTTCCAACAGGGACAGTGTTATTGCCACCCAAAATAATTTCGTTTTCAGTGATTTCTCCAGTTAAAAAGGAAACAAGTATTCGAACTGCTCCGCTTCGTTGTCTATTAAAAATAATTCTGAAAAAACTTTCAGTTTGTGATCGAGTAATAGCAAGAGTGTGCGTATTTCCTGCTGAAACTAATACCCAATTTGAATCAGTTCCAACTTGAATTGGTAGATTTTGACTCCCAGCTCCTGAAAATCCAAGTCTACCATTAGATCTGGTTCCCCAAGCCCACAAAGTTCCATCAGTTCTGATTCCCATTGTGTGATTCACACCCGCTGATACTAGTGACCAATTTGATTCAGTACCAACTTGAATTGGAGTAGTTTGATTCCCAGATCCTGTTCCAGTTCCAATTCCAAGTCTACCATTTATATTATGTCCCCAAGCCCACAAAGTTCCGTCTGTTCTGATCGCCATTGTGTGAGCATCTCCGGTAGATATTTGTAACCAATTTGAATCAGTTCCAATTCTAGTTGGAACATTTGTACTTGTAGTTGCGGATATACCTAGTCCAGTTCTTCCATTTGCATTAGCCCCCCAAGCAAAGAGTTCACCACTTCTTGTAATCGCCACTGTGTGACGTTGGCCTGCTGATACTTGTATCCAATCACTACGAAATCCAACTCTAGTTGGGATAGTTACATTTCCAGTTATTAGTGTTCCGAGTCCAAGCCTGCCGTCAACTCTACTTCCCCAAGCAAAGAGCCAACCACTTATAGTGATCGCCACTGCGTGTTCATTATTTCCTGATACTGAAAGCCAATCATTCCTGAATCCAACTCTAGTGAACACATTACGAGGATTAGTATCTCCAAGTCCAAGTTGACCGAAGTCATTTCTACCAGTTGCCCATAGTGAGCCGTCTTTTTTTATAGCCCAGGAACTACCTGAACTAACTGAAATTGTAGACCAATCATCTTCAATTCCTATTTGTCTGAACGATGTTACTTGATTAATATTTCCAGCACCAAGAGCACCATCGACATTATTTCCAGTTGCCCACAATGTTCCATCATTTTTGATTAACATTGAGTGACCATCTCCGACGGCTATTGATCTAGCGTTGAGTAAGAAATCATCATTCTGATCTTCTGAAAATTGTGTGGCTGACCTTATCAACACTGGAGGAGAGTGACCGTTTGTTAATAAAGCGTTTCCTTCTATGTTTGTAATACCAATTTGTCCGTTTCGATTATCTCCAAAACCGAATGTCGCGCCTCTCGTATAAAAAATTATGATGTCCCATCTACTGAACTCTTGATCTATCCAAGGAGCTGGCTCTCCATTCACGAGATTTACTGTACTATTCCATGACAACGGCTCTCTCAATTCTCCAAGAATATTAAAGTTATCACTACTGAAATAACCTCTTTCTAAAGAAGCGTCTTGAAGTAGTCTGAATTGATGACCATCATAAGCAGATTCATTGTGCATCATCGTTATAGTAGCAACTCTGATGAGTCCTCTTATGTTTAATCCACCGCCGACTTGTGCGATATTTCCCAAAAGTCTTCCGTTGATAATATTAATCAATGTGTTGGGTTTCGCTTCAATTCCACCGCCTTCACCGCGAAAAGAAGCTTCATCTAGTGGTCTTTCAAAAGGATGTGCTCTGTTAAATTTTATCTCTCCACCTCGCATAATAAAGGAACTGTTTGGGTAGTTAGACACTCCACCACCAAAGCAAGCTTTATTACTCGATATTTCTCCTCCATTCATATAAAAAATTCCATGTTCTGCGATTTCCACACCACCGCCGTGAACAGCCGCATTACCCGATATTTCACCACCATTCATGTGAAAAGTTCCAATGACTTCAACTCCACCGCCGAAGGATAACGGAGAGTAATCTTCAATATTTTGTGAGTTGTTGAATATTCTGGAACCAGATTGCATTATAAAAGTCGCGCCAGATTGAACTCTTATTAGTGATGTGGAATTGTGTCTTCTTCCTTGTAAATTGATATTCGCAATACTGAAATGTCCTCCACTTGGTATGTCAAACATACGTCCATCTGAAATCAAACGGATCGTTCTAATTGTGGAGTCACTTCTCAATGCGACGTCTAAACCCGAAAAATTTCCCGGTCGATGACCAACTGTGCCCTCTAAGTCTCCATTACTATTCAATTCGATTATGATTGATCTGTCGGGACCACTTATTTGAGACAACCATCCGGGGTCATATCCGAAAATTTGATTAACACTTCCGCGAAGTCTGATTGGATTCACTGACCCAATTGATCCAGAAATATCACCCCAATCTGTGATACTGAATCGTGCAAGTAATGTGTGAGTAATATCATCTTTTATTGGGAAGTATGACCCAGAAATTTCTCCGTCAATTATTGTTACTGGATGCGGACCACTAATACGTTCACCATTCATTCTATACCACGAAATTGAAATAGGAGTATTAACAGTGTCATCTATAATTGGAATGTTGTGATTTATTATTCGGGCGGTTATTCGTCGTCCATTTTCTGGATTGCCGTCAATACTTCGTTGAGTAAACTCACCTATGTTCTCTGCAATCAGTATATCAACTTGTCCTTGCAATGTGATCAGTCTGATAAGAAGTGGCAAACTATCAATGTGATATAATCTGTCTGGACGTGATATTCTTATTTTAACTTGAACATTTACCGAGTAAACTGTCCAATCAGGGTTAGATGGGAATGGATTAGATGCATTTCTTCCAGTTTCAATCCAAGCGTTTCTGAAACTTCCCGGTATTGTAAATAGATTAGTGATCTCTCCAGTTAAATTGATCCAAGTTCCGTGTTCATCACGTTCCCAATCATTCGGATCAAGTAGACCTATATGTTCCAGTTCTGATGGGGTTAAAGTTCGCATCCATTGCCAGTTTACTTCTCCGCTTCCAGTCACTTCTTGAATAATTCCAGTTAACTGATGAAACACCCAAGGGCTTCCGGCAATAAACACAGTTCCTCTTAATCGGGCCCAGCAATCTACTCTAAATTGTACGTTTCTTTGAATCAAATCTCTTGGAATTGTAATTCGCTGCCTGTTAAAAGCATCAATCGTACTGTATCCTATTTCTGTGACATAATTCAAAATTCCGGCAGAGTAAGCGAATGCCGCTCTGTCAACTGGAAATTCTGGATTAAAATACGTTAATTGAAGTACTCGATTACCATTAGCGTCTTCTCCAAGCCAATCATGCCCTCTGATATTATCATCCGGTAGAATTTTCCAAACATAATCTATCGGTTTAGTTTCAAGTGTGATGTTGACAGGCCCTAATGGCATGACGAAAGTTATCTCTTGAATACCAAAATGATCGTAATCTGAAACAGTAACTCCTACTGGTTCCCACCTACTTGTAAATCGATCACTTATTAAAGTATGACTTTCGTATTGATAAAACGGAGTTCCATTTATTGTCGAAACTTGCCCGTCTCTAAGATGTTCGCTTTTCCAAGAAATTTCGTATCCTATTTCAGTTCTAGTTCTTATTGTGACACGAGAACTGACGGGTACGTTTTCTGGATATTCTATTTCTATTATAGTACTCGGTTTATTATCTATCGTGACAAGATTATTTGACCCCGGCCTGCCTTGCCAAATTAACTTGAAGAAACCAGATTCAAGTTCAGAATTGGGATCGTATCCAATACGACTCCATTTGTCGTAAGTGAACGGCCCGCTTCTAGAGCCTAAAGTGTTTATTGGTTCTGTTACAAGTGAAACACCATTTACATTTACAATCGCAGTTTGCCCACTTGCATTCCAATTGACGACTTCATCCGGACTCGCTTGAAAAGAACTACTCGTAAAATCTCCGTTCAATCTTCTAATGATATTAAGATCAAAATTATCACTAACTGGAGTCTTGTTCAAATTTCCACTGTATATTACTGGTCTCAAATCGTCATTTCGCGCTGAGTGAAGAAATATTCCTCCAGATTGTGCTTCATCGTTTCGTCTCAGCATCATGATCCCGTAAGTGAATGAGTCTTCTATTTGAACGTGACTGTCATTTGAATCGCTTGTTAATATTCCATCTATTGATATTGTATCATTCAATATGGGCCCACTTTCATCTATTGAAATTACAGCATCGAATATACTGTTAAAATACGATTCATCTATAACGTCTGGCAATCTGTTTATGATTCCCTCATGTTGTAAGTGACGTTCTAAAAACATCGTATTGAATAGAAAATTGTATCTGCCCCACCAAACAGTTAAAGAAACTCCGCGATTCCAGTCGCGACGTATCTTGATTCGCCTCCAAGTATAATTTGTATCGGAGAAGAATTCATTTGGTCTATTTATATCGAGATAGTCAAATGTACCACGTTCTTCATCATTGACAATCCAGATTCCATTGAATCTATTTAATGTGTTTTCTCTTTCGACAAAGTTGTCGTCAATCAAAAGAGAAGCATTTGCATTTATATTAGTGTGGCCTCTTGATGATGTTTGAAACCCGAACCAACCAGCTTCTCGTAACTGAATGTTTCCACTTTCGGAACAATCAACAATTACTTGATCAACACTATATTTAGACGCCGCATATTTTAGAACATCATTTAGTTCATCTAGTTTCTCTTCTGGAATTTGTTGCCCATCGAGTAGATTCTCAATATCATTATTTCTGACTACAAAGTAATTCTTTTTCATGTCTAATAATTAGTCTTTCTTGATTTATATTAACAGTTGTCTTACATTCAACCCTCTCTTTCAGAAAAGCTTCTTTCATATAAGTTAGTTCGGAAGTAAACGTGATAGTCAAGAATTTTACGAAAAACTAATTACATATGAAAAAGAATTACTTTGTAGTTAGAAACAATCACAATAGTGTACCTTTACATGTGGGTTTAAGAGGGGATCGTGGTGATGGACCTGGCGGTTGGACTGGACGAACTGGTGGAGCAGGTAGTGGTGGTTGGGGAATTGGATTTGACCCACCAATGCCAGAACCTTTTGCGAATAGAATTAATCCTAATAACAGGGTAACATTTGGTCAAGAAAGTATTCCGACTACTGCAATTAGTCAACTTTTATCAGGACTCACAGTACCTACTCCACCAGTAGGCGGGTGGCTTCAATCAGTTTTGGCCCAAATAACAACTACTAGTAATAATGACAACGCAAATGAATTTGTTAATAGACCGGATTTTTCTTTTTCAAGGCAAGGCAGTGGTGGTGGTCAGCATGGGTTCATTGAGATAATCTATTTGAGAGGAATTCATCATCCAAGTCCTTGGAGATGGCCTTGGGTACAGTAATGAATGATTTCCAAAAATCTAAACTAACAGAAGATGAATACAAGTTCTGTGCTGAATTAAACGACAGATTATTAACGGCTGATATAGTAACGGTGGCACAAAGGGCAGCTATCATAGAGACTTCTATTAGTGGGACGAAAGATACTAACTGCAAAGAAACAGGATTCATACTACTTAGACCGCCAACTCTAGAAGAATCTCTAATGATGATTGATCAGTTTAATCGGGCCTATCCTGTTTTTTGTGTAAATAGACCATCCATTTTTCATTGCTTCTTTTTTGATGTGGTTTCTGGCGAATTTCCCAGTTGGGCTTACCAGAAATCCTGTGTAAATGGGAAGGGAGATAAAGAAAGGCGTTTCCATTTACACAATTTTTATGACAGGCTCTATTAATCTAAGTTACATCGTATTCACTGAAATCATCTGTAATTAATTCTATTCTCTCACTTTGGATATAAGCTTTTCCCAAATCGAGAACTAATACATCAATTAAGTATCTAATAGTTTCTAACAAGCTGTAGTAATCTTTTACAGTGATTGTGTCATTTTTTGTGTCAATTATGTGTTTACTGAAATCACCATGCACCTTTACATAATTATAGGTACTCGGAGACAAGCGGCTGAATATGTTTCGATTTTCTCCTACAGATATAATTATACTTTCTTCTTTTTTATTATCAGCTTTTTCCTTTTTTGCATTACTTTCATATATCTTTTTAAAGGTATTGTGCTGATTAAGAAACCATATCAATTCATAGTTTAACTGTTCCAGTTCTCTTAGATGTCGATAGTCAAGCGTCTTCATAATGTTCCTCCTTTGAGATTGCTATTGTAACCTTGTATCTGTGCTTGTCGTCAATTTTCTGATATATTGTGCTTACACTTTCGATTTTGTCAGCTTCAATACTTAATTCGTTAATCAATATCCTTTTGGCAAGATTTGATGTTGCCGGTTCTATTATGTTTTCTTCTTTCATAATAGTTAGTTATAATTCAATTTTTAGACTCCTAAGATATGCTTCTGTAATGGAGATGTTAGTGTGGTCAAGAAGCTTTGACAGTCTATAAATATCTTTGTCTCTCTTGTATTCAGTAACAGCGAAGTAATGCCTGAAATCATGAGCCGAGTATGCCGATTGTATCTTCTTTTCATTATGAAGCTTCAGTGTATGTCTGTAGATTCTCAGTTTCAAAGCATTTGTAGTCAATGTCTCAAACGGTGTTTTGTTTGACAAGTTAGAACCCCTGATGTTAGTTATTACCTCAATTGGAAATTCACCAAAAATAGTTTTTCCTTTCGAGTATGATTGATATTTAGTTCCCCATACTTTCAAATTCGTCAATGCCCCGACCCTTAAACCTCTGAATGCCATGATGTAAACTGCCATTTTTTCAAGTTCTGGAAGCTCATTCAGTATTGTAAATAGTTCAGTTTCACTTGGGACTTCAATTTCCTTAACTAACTTCTTTGCTGGTCTTGCTTTCGTTCCTCTTACTGGATTCTTAATCACTGTATACCTTCTTTCGAGATACGAATAAAAAGAAGATATACCGGCTATCACTGTGTTTTTTGTATTGTAGGAACCAGTTAGACTGTGAATGAAGTCGTCTGCCTGCCCTGGAGTAAGCTGTAATATATTTATATTGTTCTTCTTTGTGTATCGTTCAAGTTCTTTCAGCGATTTCAGATATGAAGTCTGTGTATGTTCACTCCCTGTTTTGCTGGCTTGCATCAAGAAGGTTTCTCTCTCGGTTTTGTAGTCAATCTTGGCAATCTTGACCTTTTCATTCAGTTCAGTAGTCAAGTTCTGTGTGATGACGATACGGGCTATCTGTTCAAGTTGTTCTGGTGTCAGATCATTCAGTTTCGGGGCTTCATTGGCTATCTTTGATACCATATTATCTACTTCACTGACTTGTCTTTTAACTAATGTGGTCATCGTAATCTCCAGTATCTCAAAGTTTTGATGAAATATATTTAAATATTATATTTCAAATATTATGTAAGTTTGATGCAGTAGATAATCAAATTTCTTCATATTCTAAAATGTTGATAAGTTATGCTTGACAACTGGAAATTCGCCCCATACAATAATAAGAACATACCCACTAAGGGAAACCATAAGGAGTAAAAGATGGCAAAAGCAAAGACAGAAAAGAAGGAACTATCACCAGAAGAAAAGAAATTACATGATGAATTACAAAAGGAAATCGCTGCTCTCATACAGTCTAAAACAAAGGGGAAAAGTGAAACAGAAATTAAGATGATTCTTGAGGCTACAACAAAAGTAACCACAGAAGTAACTAAGTCAAAAACTTCTTCACTTGTTAATCAAAAGTATCAGCAGTATGTTGACAATCTGAATAGCATACTTCCTGAATTGAAGGAAGTGTTTAAGAAGGGAAAAGAAATTGTTGCTGTAATTGGCAAAGACAGAAAGCCAAGACTTGTAAAACTTACTGGCTACAATTCTTCAACAGGTGATATCTGTGTAGATTTTAAAAATGAAGACGGTGTGATGGAAAATAAGATGATTAAATCTGATTCTGTTATTACTGATGTTGGTAAGATTCCACCTCCACCGAAAACAGCCAGAATTCCGAAGAAGTGAAAATTCAATCGGTGGGGAAGTCATTCTCCACCGACATAATAAGGAATATATTTTCACTTATAAAAATTTTTGAAAAATGATTGATTTTTCTGTGAAGTCATTTTATATTTTACAAAAATAGTAATAAATAACCACTGTTTACAAAATCTCTGATATAATATATTATGATATATTGGGGAATATTTAGATAATAGACTTTACCCCTAAGCCATCACAGAGTTGGTAGGCCGCCTCGTCGAAAAACTGCTTGACAAATTTGACCAAGTCCTCGTACTGCCCCGTAAACCCGACGCGTTCTTTCATTGCCGCGCAGACCTGGTCGATATTTAGCGATGCCTCGTCATCTGTCCTGGCGATGTACGCCCCTTTAACACCGGGAAGATAATTTGGGTAGAGTT
>Ga0209755_10003068_pt1 | contig 21456 bp, 20 predicted proteins | sample TergutCo191P1_FD_187301 | JGI IMG/M metagenome (GOLD analysis project Ga0209755, IMG submission 187301) | Cornitermes sp. P1 segment gut microbial communities from Petit-Saut dam, French Guiana - Co191P1 (SPAdes) (version 2) | ecosystem: Host-associated > Arthropoda: Insects > Digestive system... | reverse complement strand
GACTATAAACGAAAGGGCGTCAACTATTTCATTGTTTAACAAAATATCCAGCCGCACCAAATTTGAAGGTCTGTAACCGAGAAAATCATAGTCAAGCGAAGCATAGCCGCGACTTCGCGATTTCAGCGCATCAAAGAAATCGTAAATAACTTCATTTAGCGGCAATTCATATTGCAGCTCAACTCTGGAGGCATCCAGATAAACCATTTCCTTATACTCACCGCGCCTGTCCTGGCAAAGGTCCATAATGCTGCCAACGTAATCGGGAGGGCATATTATTGACGCCTTTATGAAAGGCTCTTCGGCAAGCTGTATAACCGAAGGGTCAGGATAATTGAGCGGGTTATCAACATAAACAGACTCACCATCGGATTTCGTAACACGATAAATAACGCTCGGAGCTGTCATTATTATATCAAGGTTATACTCCCGTTCCAGCCGCTCGCCTATTATCTCCAAATGTAAAAGACCAAGAAACCCGCAGCGGAAGCCAAAGCCGAGAGCCGCAGATGATTCCGGCTCGTAAGTGAGTGCCGCATCGTTGAGCTTTAGCTTTTCAAGCGCATCTCGCAAGTCCGGATATTTTGCGCCATCTGCCGTGTAGAGTCCGGAATAGACCATTGACTGCACTTTTTTATATCCGGGAAGCGGCTCCGCCGCCGACTGCTTTGCGCCTGTGACCGTGTCGCCGACTGTGGTGTCGCCGACATTTTTAATACTTGCGGTCAGATAACCTACATCGCCTGCGGATAATATTTTGCAAGGCTCCATACCGATAGGGCGCATATGCCCGATTTCAACCACTTTATACTCCGCGCCGGTGGACATGAGCTTTATGTCCATATCCTCGACAAGCTTTCCGTCCATAACCCGAACATACACTATGACGCCTTTATACGGGTCATACTGACTGTCAAAAATAAGCGCTCTGAGCGGGGCTGCCGGGTCACCCTTTGGCGGCGGGACATCAGAAACAATTCGTTCCAGCACAGCATCTATTCCTATGCCACGCTTTGCGGAAATTTCAGGGGCGTCGTCTGCCGGGATGCCGATGATGTCCTCGACTTCCTTTTTCACCCGCTTGGGGTCGGCTGCCGTCAGGTCGATTTTATTGATAACCGGAAGTATTTCAAGGTTATGGTCAAGAGCAAGATATGTATTGGCAAGCGTTTGCGCTTCAACTCCCTGCGCCGCGTCAATGACGAGTATCGCCCCCTCGCACGCGGCAAGCGAGCGCGACACTTCGTAGTTGAAATCGACATGTCCGGGTGTATCTATGAGATTGAGGACATAGGTCTCACCATCGCCGGCTGCGTAGGTTAGCCCTACGGCGCGGGCTTTTATCGTGATACCGCGCTCACGCTCAAGCTCCATGTTGTCAAGAATCTGCTCTTCCATGTCATGGGCGTCAACTGCGCCGCATCTTTCAAGAAGCCTGTCGGCAAGCGTCGATTTTCCATGATCAATATGAGCAATTATAGAAAAGTTGCGGATTTTCTCTTGATTGTCCTGCATGAGTATTAAAACTTGCCTTTCTTTAATGCTTTATGCTTCTTTGTCTGTCAGGGTTTTGAGCCTCTCCATTAAACCCGCTTCTGCTTCTTTCAATTCTTCCAGAGCACTTACTATCTCGCCTACTTCTGAGGCTAATCTTGAAGCTCCATCCCTGCGCTCATCTGTCAGCCCAAGCATATAGTCGGTTGTGACCGAATAATAGTCGCATAGGCGAATGACAAAATCAAGCTTAGGCTCGCGCGCATTGGTTTCATAATGCGATAATAACGCCTGCGAAACGCCCAGTTCGCGGGCTGCTTGCCGTTGACTCAAACCTTTTTCCTGTCGCAGCTTCGCCAGAGTAACAGAAAACTTTGACTTTTTCGGGAGCTCATTTTTCATTAACTTCTAATCCGTTCTTTGCGCTCAGCGCCATTAGTGGCTACGTTTGTTAAGTGATTATAGCATATGAGGACAGAAAAATAAAAGAGGAAATATACAAATCACGCTATTATGCCAAATATATCATGTGCGAACACCTCTTCCGATATGAGACCCAAAACTAAACTCGGGCGACACAGTGAAAAACGTAAATGTCTTGATAATGTCAGTCATCCACGATAGAATGTCGGGAGCAGAATCGATAAATGGTTCGTTCGTCCGGAGCAAACACATCGCAGACTAAACAGGAAAAAGGAGGCAGGCCGCATGAAACTCATGGCAATTGACGGCAATAGTATAGTGAATCGGGCGTTTTACGGCATCCGGCATCTTTCGGCGAGTGACGGGACTCCGACGAATGCCGTTTATGGTTTTCTTGCCATACTGCAAAGACTCATCGGCGAAGAAACTCCCGATGCGCTTTGCGTCACTCTCGACTTGCCTGCTCCGACATTCAGGCATGAGCGTTATGATAAGTATAAAGCAACCCGCAAGGGTATGCCTGACGAACTTGCTGTTCAGATGCCTATTTTAAAAGATGTTCTTGATGCAATGAATATCACGCGCTATGAACTAGCGGGCTGGGAAGCTGACGACTTGCTTGGCACAATGGCAAAGATTTGTGAGTCTGAGGGCTGGGAGTGCGTCATAGTAACGGGGGATAAGGACTCACTTCAACTTGTTTCCGAGCTTACAAGAGTCAAACATATCAAAACACGCGGAGGACAGACCGAAACAAACGACTACACACCGGCGGTGTTTGCCGATGAATACGGCTTTGAGCCTGTCAAAATGATAGACCTCAAAGCACTCATGGGCGATTCTTCCGACAATATCCCCGGAGTTCCCGGCGTTGGGGAAAAGACCGCTATGGAGCTTGTGCAAAAGTACGGGCATATCACAGAGATTTTTACAAAGCTGGATAAGCTGGATATAAAGGACTCTGTGCGAAATAAGCTTGATACCGGGCGCGAAAAGGCGGTCTTGTCATACGAACTTGCCGAGATTTGTACTGATGTGCCGCTTGATTTTGCTCCGAAAGACAGTCTGCGCAGAGATTTTGACAATGACAGGCTTTATGAAATATTCAAGCGTCTCAGATTTATCAGCTTTATTGATAAATTCAGGCTAAAACCGCCGACCGCCGCCGACGGCATGACCGCAGGGGCTATTATAAATGCGCCGGAGGCTGTAAGCGTGACCACCGCCGAGCAGTGCGATGCGCTGATTAAGCTGGCTAAAAATGCCTCATTTGTCGCAACAAGGGTTGATACGGAGTATTTTGACTGCATTGCGGTTTCCGTCACCGACAAAAAGACTGTGAGCAAGACATTCATTCTCCGGCGCGGTGAAACTGAGGGCTTTGATGATGCGCTGAAAGCGCTTTTAAGCGAAGGCATAAACAAAGCAGGGCACGATGTCAAGGATATAATAAAAGCGTGCCTTGCCCAGAAAATCGATACCGCAGGCTGGATATTTGACACAGCCCTTGCAGCCTACCTAGTTTCCCCCACTGACAGCAACTATGAAATCGCCCGAATTTCTGAGCGATATTGCGACTATTCTCCGAAAGCCGGAAATGACGAAAACGGGCAGATGTCAATGCTATCCGATTCGGGAGCACTTCTTGCCGAAGAATCCTTTGCTATCGGACTTCTTAAAACAGCCCTTGATAAAAAGCTTAAAGGAATGAAGCTCGACAAGCTCTATTATGAGGTTGAATTGCCCCTGTGCAACGTGCTCGCCGAGATGGAGCAAGTAGGTTTTCTTGTGGACAAAAGCGCACTAATCCACTTTGGCGACGACCTCGCAAAAAGCATCGCGGAGATTGAAAAGCAAGTCTATGAGCTGGCAGGCGAAACATTCAATATCAACTCCCCAAAGCAACTGGGCGTGATTCTTTTTGAAAAACTCATGCTGCCCGCACCAAAGAAAACGAAAACAGGCTATTCGACAAATGTTGAGGTGCTTGACAGCTTGCTTGGAAAGCACCCGATAATCGCACTGATAAAAGATTACAGAGAGCTTGCCAAGCTCAAATCCACTTATGCCGACGGACTGCTCAAGGTTATCGGAGCTGATGGGCGCATACACACGCATTTTCAAATGACGGTGACGGCGACCGGACGGCTTTCTTCGACCGAGCCGAATTTGCAGAATATTCCCGTCAGAAAAGAAATAGGCGGTGAACTGCGCAAAATGTTTGTCGCAGAAGCAGACAAAGTGCTTGTTGACGCCGATTATTCACAGATCGAACTTCGACTGCTTGCACATATCGCAAGCGACCCCGTCATGCTTGCGGCTTTTGAAAATGGAGAAGATATCCACACTGTAACCGCTTCGCAGGTATTTGACGTGCCTGTTGAAGAAGTCACGCCCCTGCATCGCTTCCGCGCAAAAGCTGTCAACTTCGGCATAGTATACGGAATCTCGGCATTTTCGCTGGCTAATGATATCGGAGTCACGCCCAAAGAAGCAAAGGCATACATCGACAGCTATCTCGAAAAATATTCCGGTGTGCGTAAATATATGTCCGATATAGTCAAAAGTGCAAAAGAGCGCGGCTATGTCACCACGCTGTTCGGCCGCCGCCGGGCACTCCCCGAGTTAAAGTCAACAAACTTCAACACCCGCTCTTTCGGAGAACGGGTTGCCCTCAACATGCCAATACAGGGAACGGCTGCGGATATAATGAAAATCGCTATGGTAAACGTGTCCCGCAGGCTTCACGCAGGAGGGCTGGAAGCAAAGCTAATCTTACAAGTACACGACGAACTTATCGCAGAATGCCCGCAGAGCGAGGAGGATATCGTAAGCACTCTGCTGCGAGAAGAAATGGAAAACGCCGCAAAGCTGTCTGTGCCACTGATTGCGGAAACCCGCATTGGTAAAAGCTGGGCTGATGCTAAATGATGATGCAAATTAGAGCAGCAACAGAAGCAGATATGCCGCAAATCTTGGAAATTGAACAAGAGGCGATTTCGCCTCCGTGGACGCATGGTACATTACTGCGCGAGATTTATAATGAAGATGCACTTTTTATTGTTGCGGCGGACGAGTGCAGTACATGCGGGTTTGCGATTTTGCGGCAAGTTGGCGATGATGGGGAGCTGCTTCAGATTGCCGTTTGCAAATCCAAACGAGGCGGTGGTATCGGCGGTTTGCTGATGAAATATGTACTCGGCTATGCCGCAGAAAAGACGCTTAGCTCAGTTTTTCTGGAAGTTCGCAAAAGTAACACAGCGGCCGTACGCCTTTACGAGGAGCACGGATTTAAATCCATTCGCACAAGAAAAGCCTATTACACCGACCCCATAGAAGACGCATCTGTTATGATGAAACACATTTAGAGGCACGGATGGGGACGCTTGAGCGTCCCAAATCCTTCGTTTCACGCCCAAGGCACAATCCAAGTTCTGCGGATTGTGCCTTGAATCGTTCCAAGAGCGAAAAAAGTCGGCAAACTCTGTACGCATTTTAGAGCAAAAGAGTGAGAGCATATTGCTATATTTCATTTGAGCGTGAAGATAAGCGGCGATGTGTAATGCCTGCCGTCGCTTAACATTCGTTTCTCAATTTGCCCAGCGTTTCAGCTTTGGCATAGATTCTCTGAGCATTGCCCGCGCTTCATCTTCGGTTTTGGCTTCGCCATGTTCAAGGACAAAGCGGATGTTATCTTCGATTGCTTGTTCTAACGTCATGTTGTTTGTGAATTTGCCCTTTTTCCAACAGTAACAACAATAATCATCGCTTTTACTACCGTCGGCATTTGTTCCGAACTTTGAGGATTCAGGGATACGCATTTCACAGCTTTGGCAGATTGGTACAGCTTGGGTTGACATTTTTGTTCCTCCTTCATATTGACCCGTGATTTCGATAACATTACCATCAGGGTCGTACACATTGAAAAAATAATAATTGGTGTGAGCGTGGATAATTTCCGTAGTTTCGCCGATATTCAAACTATTTATCCGTTCATGCTCTGCGGAAAGATTTTTTATCCAAAAGTTTAATGTAAACTTTCGGTCGCCACTTCCGTTATAATTGTGACCCAGCAAATTAGATTCACTCATTAAAGAAAACGGAACACCCTCAATGTAAAACTCCGCAAAACGATTGGGGTTTATACTGGCAACCCTCAAGCTGAACAGCTTTTCGTAAAAATCAATGGATTTATTAAAATCCTTGACAATCAAGTACATCCCGAAATGCAGTTTTTGTTTGTTCGGTTTGGTGTAAGTGGGTCTTTCGTCTTGCAATAGAGCATCGGTAGTTACGCCGAATAAATGGCTTAACTGTACGATTTTCTCTGCATCTGGCAGGGCTTGTTCTAGCTCCCACTTGGAAACTGATTGCCGACTAACATCCAAATGTTCCGCAAGGCTTTCTTGCGATAATCCATTTCTTGTGCGCAGCGCTTGAATCCTGCGACCTATATCCACTTTTCTCCCCCCCCTTTTGCTTTCAAGTATATAGATTGGAAAACAAAACTCTACCAACTTAACTTGGAAGTTTCGCAACCTGCGGTTGCGGTTTATTACTGTGTAAAAATTACTCTTTCGCATAATGCAAAACTAATAGTGCAGACATATAAAAATCACAGTTACTATGTTTTTAGTCCAGCTTACCACAGTTAACAAAGGTGGCAGAGTTGGGATTTCTATTTCTGCAATCATTGATTGCAGAAATTCAGAGCCATTATTTTCCATGACTTTTTTTATCGCTAATTTCTTCTACAAATGACGTATATAAGGCAATTTCATTGTCCATTTTTCTTTTTCTCCTGCTTTGGCTGTGTCAGTTTGCGTCCATTCTTCGCTCGTCCATCGGCTGGTTTTTGTGTGCCTTTTGGGATAAGCCAAGCCTGTCCTAAACGCATCACTTGCTCTCTGCAAGAAACCCATCAAAGCAATCCTTAATATATCCACGTATCTTTTTCATAATGTGCCCTCATCTCCCCAGCCGCTTTTCGGCTATCATATAAGCCTCTGAATCTGCCCTTTTTCCAATGATGACAATTTCTACTACTTCAATTTCTGAGTCGTGTTCTCTGAAAATCACTCTTAACCCCAACTTTTTATGTTTAAGTTTATTACAATCATTCAATTTTCCGCTCAATCTTTCACCAATCTGCATCCCCTGGTTTTCTATCTTAGTAAATGACTTCAAAACTTGGATTTTCTGACTGCCGTCCAGTCCTTGAAAATCTTTTTCCGCGCCATAGGCTAACTTGATTTTATACATCAGACCCAATCATCCTCTATTTCATCTAAGCCAACTCGCCAGTTGTCACCTGCAACTTCGTCGACTGAATAGTGAGTCTTTGCGGACAAGGCAAAAGGGATACTTTTTGTATTAACTATTTTCCTGAAGTACAAGTTAATTGCAGTTGTGATATCTAAGCCTATCTCCTTCAACGTCACTGATGTTTGCTCTTTTAAGTCTTTGTCTATATTGATATTCAATCTAGTTTTCGTACTCATGTTTTCACCTCCTGTGCTCCAATTATACACCATCTATGCGCACAGTTCAATAGCGGTTTGACAAGAGATGCCGTTGGCATGAAAAACCCCAAAGCGCGAATTAAAAAATAATTAAGAATAAACTCTTTGCGATGCTTGATGGTAAATGCTTTCTTAGCCACCCGTCATTGATTGTTGTATTTCTGTGTGTTTGAAGGTCTGCCAATCACATTAGAAATGTGCAAGGCCGGAAGTGTCAAAGATTTCCTTGCTTCGCAAGAAGTATTATGATATTCTAATATCAAATATTATGATTTCATAATATTTAGAGGTTTTATGTATATAACAAGACATATTGAAGCAGCCTTAAATGAGCGTGCCAAGGAAAAAGGCGCAATCGTTATCACAGGTGCAAGGCAAGTCGGCAAAACTACACTCATTGAGAATGTTGTGCCGGAGATTGGGCAAATTACTTTAGATGATATTGATGCGCGAAACAGAGCAACAGAAGAACCTTCGGCATTTATACAACTCAACCCTCCTCCGATTTTTATTGACGAGGTTCAATATGCTCCCGATATTTTCTCATACATAAAAATCAACCTGGACAGGAGCAAGAAAAAGGGGCAGTATTATTTAACAGGCTTGCAGAGCTTTGAGCTAATGAAAAATGTGACGGAAAGCTTGGCAGGGCGGGCGGCGATTCTTGAGCTATACGGATTATCGCTCCGGGAAATACGTGAAGAACTGTGGAACACCCCCTTTCTGCCGACACTTGACTATTTATTAGAGCGAAAGAGTGCAAAAAGAGAGCTTGGAATAAGTGAAGTATGGCAGATGATTCACCGTGGTTCACTTCCCGAGTTAGTTGTTAACAGTCGGTATAATTGGAGGAATTTCTATGCCGACTACGTAAAAACATACATAGAGAGGGATGTTCGCAGACTTACACAAGTGGCCAACGAAGCAGACTTCATGAAATTTATGACTACATGTGCCGCAATAACGGGCAGTCTACTCAACTTGGCATCAATTGCAAGAAACATTGGAATAAGCGAACCTACCGCCAGACGATGGCTGTCAATTTTACAGTCGAGCGGAATAGTTTATCTATTAAAGCCATACTTTAATAACCGAATCAAGCGAGCTGTAAAGACCCCAAAACTTTACTTTTTAGATACAGGGCTGGCGGCATACTTGACCCGATGGTTAACTCCGGAAACACTATCGGCGGGAGCAGTAAGCGGCGCCTTTTTTGAATCTTTCGTTATTTCAGAAATTTTGAAAAGTTATTCAAACGCAGGCTTGGAGGAGGGCTTCTACTTTATAAGAGATAGTAATGGCAGGGAAATTGACTTGTTGATTTTTCAAAATAACACGATATTCCCCATTGAGATAAAGCAAACAACAAGTCCGACAAACAAGGCAATACAAAGCTTTTCTCTGCTTGAAAACTTAAAGGATGTCAAAATCGGCGACGGCGGTGTTATCTGTCTTGCCGGCGAGATTCTTCCGCTAAGGGATAACTTCAAGATAATCCCTCTATGGGCTGTATAGCTTTTTATGCCAATAATTAGCCAAATGCAGAATAAATAATTAGCCAAATGCAGAATAAATAATTAGCCAAATGCAGAAAAAATTTATTGCCAAAATCAGAATATTTGATTATACTGCTTATTAACGTAGCGAGAGGAACAACCGTAAAAATGGATGCAGATTATTTACCGCGTATAGCGGATAAAACTATGGACGCGGCACTACAGTCATCGGGCGCCGTTTTAGTTATCGGCCCGAAGTGGTGCGGAAAGACTGAGACGGCAAAGCAATTTGCAAAAAGCACATTATATATGCAAGACCCTGACAATGCGGAGAGTTACCTTAAACTGGCATCATTAAAACCTTCTGAATTACTGCGGGGTGAGAATCCGCGATTGATTGATGAATGGCAGGATGCTCCTGTATTATGGAATGCTGTTCGATTCATGGTTGACCATCGCAAAGCCAGAGGGCAGTTCATCCTAACAGGCTCGGTTGTACCAACAATAGCAAAGAATATGCACAGCGGGGCAGGGCGCATTTCGAGGTTAACAATGCGCACGATGTCGCTTTTTGAGTCGGGAGAATCCACGGGCGAGATATCTCTGACTGACCTGTTTGATGGAAAAACAGGGATGATTGGCTCATCCGGTCTTTCAATTGATGATATCGCCTATGTATTGCTTCGAGGCGGCTGGCCGGATTCTATCAAAGAAAAAAACATAGACATCGCTATGCGGACAGTGCAGGATTACGTTGAAGTGTTGATTTGCGATGATATGTCGCGTGTTGACGAAAAAAAGCGAAACCCTGTCCGCGTGCGAAATTTGTTGCGTGTAATTGCTCGGCACATATCAGCACCGGTTAACAATGCTACTATATTAAGAGATTTAGCCGCACATGACACAATGATTTCTGATAAAACTATAGCAGATTACACATCTGCTTTGAAAAAGCTGTATGTCATAGATGAGTTGCCGATTTGGAGCGTTTCGATGCGTTCAAAGACAGCCATAAGGACAACTCCTAAAAGACACTTGACTGACCCGTCTATTGCATGTGTTCTGCTCGGCGCAAACAAGGAACGGCTTTTTCGTGATTTTAATACATTCGGACTGCTGTTTGAATCTTTGGTTATTCGTGATTTGAGGGTATATGCAGATAGCCTCAAGGGAAATGTCTTTTACTATAGAGACAAGCAAGATAATGAGGTTGATGCTGTCATTGAACTTACCGATGGTCGCTGGGGTGCTGTCGAAATCAAAATGGGAAGTAACGAAGAAGACACCGCAGCAAAGGCATTGCTGAAATTCAAAAAAAGCGTCGATACAGAAAGAATGGGCGAGCCGGCATTTCTGGCTATTGTAACTGCCACACAAATTGCATACAAGCGGGATGACGGAGTATGGGTAATCCCGTTGGGCTGTTTGAGGGATTGAGGATGATAGAGATATTGGCTCTTAGTAGACCTGCATAGGCATAAGACTAATCATCCTGCGCCTTTAATCCTTCGACGATGTCAAGTCGGCTTACATGGTGCGAAGTAATCATAGTCATAATAGCGGTGACAGCTATGACAATCACCGCTGACAGCAAGTAGCTTGGCAAAAAGATGGCGGCTGAAATAACAAAGTTTTCGCCCGAAAATTCACCCTTTATGCTCTCTAAGAGGAGATTGCCCAGAAGAAAGCCCGGCGGTATTGCCAAAACAAGCTGCAATACCGCTTCTTTGACGTGAGCCGCCAGAATTTTTTTATGAGAGCAACCCATTACGCCCATAAACATGTATTCATATTCCCTTGCCGAGAGGTTAATCATTCCAACAGAATAGAGGACAGTAAAGCCGAGAACAACGCTGCAGATAATCATAAACCAAATAAGAATAGACATGCTCTCCATAATCGAAACAAATGTGACTTTATCATCATCGAGAGTTGAAAAATCAATGTTATTTTGGGTGAGAAAAGCATCGGGTGCCTCCATGTCTGCGCTTCTTCCGTAAATCGTATTATAGACAGGCGGCATTTCGTCCGAAAGACTGCTTATATAATCAAAACCGGCAAAAATCGTAAGCCCCAAAAACTGCGGTATCACCGCCGAAACCTTTGCCTTGTACCCGCTTATTTTCACAGTGTCGCCAACATCAACGCCCCACTCATCGGCAAAAAATTCCGGAAGGATTACGCCATCTTGCAGAGCCGCTATAGGGATATTTAGCATGTCAAAATCGTTTTCTACAATGGAAAGAATGTAATTTGAGCCGGATATGTAGACAGGCATTACCAAAGCCTTGCGCCCCACGTCCATTTGTTCTAATGCGGGGTGGGGGACAGAAAGCGGCATCGGCTCAAAGCTGACAATCACATCATAATCGGCAAACTCGCTGAAATATCTGTTTTGCGTATTTATAATTGTATCGCGAAATCCAAGTGAAAAGATAAGCAAAGCACAAGCACCGCACATTCCCAGCACAACAGCCAAAAAGCGCCCTTTGTTTCGGAACGCACTTTTCAAGGCATACCTTGTATTAAAAGACAGCCGCTTCCGAAAAAATGCAGCGCGTTCAATGAGCAGGCGTTTGCCGCTTTTTGGCGTTTGCGGGCGCATGGTATGAGCGGGAAAGAGCGGCAGAATAGAAGATAGCGCAATCAATCCGGAGATAGCACATAGCGACACGGAAATAATTATCGCCGTGAGCCACAAAACAGGATAAAAAGCAAAACTAAGCGCAGGCACTTCAAACATGGCTGAAAATACCGCAATAATAAAATCGGTTATAAAAACTGTGGCAACACCGCCTAAAAGTGCGCCGATTAAAGCCGCAAAGCAAAACTGTGTCAGATATATTCCAATGATTTTTTTATCCGATAAGCCGAGAGCTTTCATGGTGCCGATTTGTTTTCGGTCTTTTTGAATAGTTCGAGACAGCATAACAAATATCACAACCGCTATCAGCACAGCGAAAATAAGCGGAAAGATTCCGGCAACGGTTCGTATTTGCCCTAAATCGGCATTATATAAAATATAGCTTATCTGCTCATCACGCATCACGATATGAGAAGCGCCGTCGATATTCATAATTTCACTTGCAGAAACATCGCTGTCGGAAAGCATGACTATTTCATTATATCGGCTGCCGTCATCGCCACTATTAAAAAAGCCGTCGGTTACAAATAAAACTCCGAAGCTTCCTGCTTGCGCCATCGTATTACGCTCGTTTTGCACAAGATAGATATATTCGGGTGAAGCGGCAAGCCCTGTAATTGTAAGCGTTCTGCCGTCAAGTGTAAGACTATCTCCGATGATAAGACCCATTGCGTCTGCACTACGGCGTAAAATTGCAGTTTCAAATTTGTCTTGCGGCAATCTGCCATCGTAAATAAATGGGATATTTATGCCGTCGGTTAGCGAAACTGCTCTGTAAATCCGCTCACCTTCTCGAAAGTCCCGGACATTTCGACCTTGTGCCAAGAAAACGCCATCAAGCTCAGAAATCTGCCGAACACTCTCTTGGTCAAACATGCCATGAACGGTTACATCTGCATAAGCATAATCAACAAAAAATTGCTCCGCTGTTTCCTCATAGCGCAAGGTAATGGTAAATAGAGTTATAAAAAAGGCTGCGCCAACGGTGAGCAAGACAGTAAGCCCCAAAAGTTGCGGTATGTTATTCTTGGTTTTTTTGTAAATCAGCCGCAATATTGATGCATTCACCACACTACCTCCGAGGGGTCAAGCGGCATTTTGTTTTCAGATATATCCAAGATTTCGCCGCTTCGCAGGCTGATGACAATATCGGCAATTTTAGCTATTTCCTGGTTGTGGGTAATAAAAAGGACAGAGGTTTTACTTTCCAAATGGATTTGTTTCAGCACACCTAATACCATGATGCCGGTGCTAAAATCCAGCGCTCCTGTCGGCTCGTCGGCAAGCAGAACCTTAGGCTTTTTGGCGATGGCGCGAGCAATAGAGACTCTCTGTTGTTCACCGCCTGAGAGCTCCGCAGGGTAATGACTCATGCGGTCAGCCAGTCCGACCAAGCGAAGTGCGTTTTTAGCCTCTGTGCGAGATAAATTAGCAAGTTCTGTAGAAAATTCTACATTTTCGAGAGCGGTCAGGTCGGGCAAGAGATTATAGCTTTGAAAAACAAACCCGATATTCTCGCCGCGAAAAGCGGTCATTTCCCGCTTGTTAAAAGCCGTGATATCCGTATCGTTAAACAGGATTTTACCCGAAGTCGGTCTATCCAAACAGCCAAGCATATTTATCATTGTAGACTTGCCGGAGCCGCTTGCACCTAAAATAACAATGAACTTCCCTTGCGGGATAGTCAGATTGACATTATTTAGCGCAACAACTTTCGCACCGCCCTCACCGTACGATTTTGTCAAATCTGATACCGTAAATAGGTTCAAGACTCACCTCCGAAAATGTAAGAAAGCAGGCTTTCCGCTAATAGTTCTTTTGTCTTTGGCAAATCCTCTTTAATCATCAAGTCGCTTTGCATAATCATGTACATGATGTGCATAAGATTATGGACAACGCCCGGCTTTACTTTTTGCGTGTTTATTCCAAAGGTAATCAGCAGCTTTCCGTACATATTGACTTCCGCCTCTTCCGCAAATTGCAATTCGTACTCTGCAAGGCTTTCAGCCAGTTCGTTTATTTCGGCGTAGTATTTTGTGAAAAAGGACATTTCAGGCATGTCGAAAAGATTGAGTAAAAACTTCCTTGTATTTTTTTGCAAATCACCCTCACTCGAAAGAACTTGCTCTGCGAGCGCAAAAATCTGTCGATGGAGATTCATAATCACTTCGACCATGAATTTCTCTTTGGATTCAAAGTGATGATAGAATGCCCCCTTGGACATCCCTGCCGCTTTGGTTATGTCCTCAATGCTGACTTTCCGTATTCCTCTCAAAAGGACAACCGGCATCCCTTTTTCCAGCAACCGCCTGCACTGCCTGCATTTTTCTCGCTCGGTTAAAGCTCGCGGCATAATCTCACCTCTATTTTGAATATATTTTGCAAATAGGTCATAATAGCCATTATAGGAGATGGTCTCACTGCTGTCAAGAAAAAATAAGGCTCTTGCGAAAATTCTGATGGTCGCTTCATAAAAAGGGGTTGCCGCACTAATGAAAGTACAGCAACCGCATTATTGCGCATTATAATAAGGAATCCAAGATGTTGTAAACTTGGCAGACTATCTCATTTTACAACACTTAGGGTAAATCCGTCATAACCTTTTATACCCACAGTCTGTAAGGCGGTTGATTCTACGATTTTTGATTTTCCTAATTCTTCAATAAAACTTCGGACACCTATAACTTTCTCATCCGGATTTTCAGCGTTACAAAGTTCACCATCGCGTACAACATTGTCTCCATAAATAACTGTTCCGGATTTTGAAAGCCGTAGTGCCAATTCCAAATATGTTGAATAATTAGGCTTATCTGCATCGATAAAAATCATATCGAAAGGTTCTTCGCGTTCTTCGATTAGCTTGTTAAGCGAATCAATAGCCTCGCCCTGCACAACCTTCACCCTGTCCGAACAGCCGGCGTATTCAATATTTTCACGTGCCATTTTAGCATAGGATTCATCATATTCAAGGCTAATGACAAGCCCACCATCAGGAATTGCTTTAGCCAGCCAAATTGTACTGTAACCAACAAAAGTTCCAATTTCCAGTATTCTTGTTGCATTTTTAATTTTGGCAATAAGATATAGAAATTGCCCCTGTGCCAAAGAAACTGCCATATCCGGCAAATTGTTTTTGCGACTAATTTCCGAAACATTTCTATGCCTGATGTCTTCATCTATAAGGTTTTCAAAAATATAAAGGTCATTTTTCATCCACTTTTCCATAAAAATTCTCCTATACCACTATTGGTAAATTCAACTATAAAATCCCGAAAAACCGCTTTCCGTTTTCCATTGTAACTGCCGCAATCTCACCAGTGCACACACCGCGCACTGCTGCAACCTTTTCTGCAATGTACGGCAAGTAGAGAGAGCTGTTGCGTCGGCCTCGTTTTGGTTGTCCTGTTTCGTTTTTATAGCGCACATTCCAATTCTTGTCTGACCACTTGAAGTGGAGCAAAATTTTTTATTCGACGCGCATACTCAAGCGCTTTTTCCATATGATGTTCTTCAATGAGCATTTCATTAGGATAGCGGGGCTGAACACCATAGTCTGATAAAGAAACACACTCATCAAGAATCTCTTTAAAAGCAGGGTCAAACTCAAAGCATTTTTTGCAAAGAGTATCCAAATCATGAGTTTTAGGCGGGAAAACGCCTTTGTAAAGTAAGTAACCTTTCAAATATTTTTCTGCAGCTTGCTGGCAATGATAACAGATAATTTCTAATCGGGGGCGATGTAATGTAAGCAAATGTTCGGATGCCTCTAAGTCCGAATCAGCAAAATCAAACCATGATAAAATGTCATTATAATCCATGCAACAACACCCCATTTTGAGCAATCAAACTTTCTAATGTCAACCCTTGCTTTCTGCGATTGAAAACACTTGATTTACCGACAAGCAAATCCATAGGCATTGTTTTCTTTTCCCATAGGTTTTTTCGGATTTTGCTACGCAAATCAATAAGGTCGATTTCCATGTCCGGCACTACCACATAAATGTCAAGGTCGCTATCTTCGTCAGGTGTTCCATTGGCGTAAGATCCAAAAAGATAAATTGCCTCTGCCGGAATAGTTTCTAAAATCCCATCTTTGATGATATCTAATTCACTTTGTATGCGCTGATTCATGCGACCCACCTACATTTCCGGAAATCTTGACTACAGTATACGCATTTATCAGCAAAATTGCAAACACAACAACCACCCCTTGCCATCACCAATCAATCGTCAATCCCGAAAAACCGCTTCCCGTTTTCCATTGTAACTGCCGCAATCTCATCAGTGCACACACCACGCACTGCCGCAACCTTTTCTGCAATGTATGGCAAGTAGAGCGAGCTGTTGCGTCGGCCTCGTTTTGGTTCCGGTGCAAGATACGGGCAGTCCGTTTCGAGCATTATCCTGTCGGTGGGCATTTTCTCAAGAACTTCAAGTGCGCGTCTTGCATTTTTAAATGTTATAACCCCTGTGAAAGAAAGGTACCAACCCATATCGAGGATAATCTTAGCAGTCTCCCAACTGCCCGAAAAGCAATGAAAAACTCCGGTGAGGTCTTTATAATCGCGAATAATCTCAAGCGTATCAAGCAAAGACTCGCGTTCATGAATAATAACAGGCTTAGCCAAACGCCGGGCAAGCTCCAATTGTTCACGAAAACGCATTTTCTGAACATCTCTCGGAGAAAAATCATAATGATAATCAAGCCCGATCTCGCCCACAGCCACAGCTTTAGGGTGTGCCAAAAGTCCCTCAAGCTCGCAGGCAGTCTCATCGGTCATTGATTTTGCATCATGCGGATGGACTCCGGCAGAAGCATAGATAAAAGGGTATTTATCCGCAAGCTCTAAGCTAAAGCGAGATGACCTTACGCTGCTGCCGGAATTCAAAATCAAAGTGATGCCATTTTTCGGCATCGAGCCGAGCAAGGCGTCCCGATCCTCATTAAAACGTTTATCGCAATAATGCGCATGTGTATCAAAATACATAAATTCCTCCGAAAATTTGCGATATTAGTAAAAAATGATTGCAGTGAGCGCATATAATAATAAAATGCTTGCATTAGTGCAAATAATCTGCTATTGTAGTGCTCTGCGAAAAAACGCAGAGAATGTTAAGCATCAATAAATCAGGGAGCGATACAAATGGACATTGTAAAGACTATATTCGTGTGCATACATCTTATATTATGCCTTATACTCATATGTGTAATTATTCTTCAATCGGGCAAAAATTCGGGACTCTCCGCATTTACCGGAGCCAACGAGTCGTATTTATCGAAGAATAAAGCAAAATCCCGCGACGCACGCCTTGCGCTTGCCACCAAATGGGTCGCCGGAACAGTTGTTATACTTACGGTCATATTGAATCTTATCTGATAGCGGTAGTGCCGCAAATCTTGAATAGGCAGCCGCCGGGCGACGAAACGCGGCATCCGGCGGAGCGTAGCGTCAAGCATTGATTCATAGCGGGCGATAATTAGATAATCCATCATCATACAGCACAAGGTGCCCGGTATCAGCCGGACACCTTGTTTTCATTTTGATTAAAGAATTTCGCCAAACTTATTTGAACCGGAGAGTGCCGCAGCATTATATTCGTCATAATCCAAATGCATGTATGTAGCAAACTCGGCATTAACGCGGGCGACTACTTCATCAAAAATAAGCGCCCTGTCTCCGCCAACCTTGACCTTGATAATCTGCTTATCAGAAAGACCGCATTTTTCCGCATCTGCCGGCGTAAAGTGTATATGACGCTTGGCAATGATAACGCCCTCGTTAATCTCAACTTCACCTTTGGGACCGATGAGATTGCATCCGGGACTGCCTGCAACATCACCGCTTTCACGGATAGGCGCGGTAATGCCGATGGCGGTCGCATCTGTCAGCGACAACTCTATTTGGTCAATCGGACGGCAAGGTCCGAGAATAGTAACATCGGTAGATCTGCGCGGTCCCACGACCGTTATTTTCTGCGACGTCGCAAATTGACCCGGCTGTGAAAGCATTTTCTTGACATCAAGCTCAAAGCCCTCGCCGAATAACTTGTAGAGAGTCTCTTTCGTAATATGACAATGCTTCCCGGATCCCTCGATTTCCACTTTCATACCTGACATATTAAAATAATTCCTTTCAGTTAATTAAATTATAGAGCAAAACGCTTATATCTTTTCTCCAGTATATCATTTTTCCGGCAACAACTCAAACAGAATTTGCAAAATATCGTATTTACAACACAATTCCCACTTCACTTTCCTGCGGGATTATGTTAACATTAAACAAACAGAAACACACGACAACGCATACGTCTGATGGCAGTGAAAAGAGGTGAAATCTGTGAAAATTGCGTTGGGAATGATAATCAGCAGTCTTGACTGCGAAAAGCAGCTTATGAGCTTCATCGAAAATGCAGAAAAATACGGACACAAGCTCGACTGTGTTATTCTTGCACACACGCACAAAAACAACCCGAAAGCGGAGCAAAAAATACGAAATAAAGTCACACTGTTTACGATAAGCAACAGCAACCCAAGCTACTGCAAAGAGCAAATGCAAATACGAGGAATATCCGAAAATACAGCAAAAACGCTGCTGGAATGTCCGGTAGATTCATTATGCGGTCTTGTACCATACGGTTTTAATCGCACATTAGTAGTGACAGAAGCGATACTTAGGGGTATAGACATACTCTTCTTTGTGGATTCCGACGTCTACCCAAAAGTTCTCGCAAAAACGCAAAATGGACACATGCTCAAGGAAATCGACTTTTTCACAGGGCATTTAAAGCACTTGAGTTCAGATGCTGACATCACAACAGGAGAGTACAGCGGATACAACATACTTCCCCCTGCAAAGTTTGACGCAATGGAAGCTTTTCTTGACGGAGTACAAAAACCCGAAATGCTTGAGTACTGGCAAACAAGCGAAACACATAGAAGTCTTACGGTTGAAGCGGACGAAGCAGTTGAATCGGATGAAGCCGACAATGCGGACAAAGCGGTCAACGCAGTCAACGCAGACGAAGCAGACAAACTCAAGCAAAAACCCAAACCATGCAGTAAAGTACTCGGAGGTAACTTGGCGATAAGACTTTCTTCATTTGCCAAACTTTCACCATTTTTCTCGTCATATTACACATATAATGATGAACGCTTTTTATGTCGCGGTGAGGACACAATGCTGGGCGTAGGCATAGCGCAAAATAACGTAAAATGCGTAGACATAGGACTTCGCCCACTGCATGACACATATAAGAACTATCCCTCAGAGCCAAATCTGCAAACAGATAAAATGGTGCAAGAACGCTTCTATTACGCCTGCACGGGCTGGGTAGGGCGCAACCCGCTTTATAACCACATACTAAAAAACGACATACAAAGCACCAGGGAGCACCAACGCGTATGTCTTGAAAAAGGTCTGCAAGCATTGGCAAGCTACACATCAAACCCCAAGTTCAACGAAGTCTTGAGGAATTTCGACGCAAGTTGGAACAGCCTGACAAGATACATCAGCGAGCTTGAACAAATCTGTGAGGCATGGCAAAACTTCACGGACCGCGTACTCTAAGCTGCGGTCTTGCTTATCTATGTGGTGATTAAGGGTCAAGCTTATAAAGACAGGAGCTTATACCGATTTGCTGATTAGCGGTTAAAAAACATAGCTATAGCGGATAGCACAACCAACAACAGAAAGGATGCGCCATTACAATGAAAGTACTACTGATAAACCACTTTCCGCTTGATGGCTCAGGGAGCGGAACGTATACGCGCAACATTGCAGTACATCTTCAAAAAAAAGGCCATGAAGTCTGCGTGATTTTCCCTGAAAACACCAAAGACTTTGCCAAAATCCCAAACGTCAAAACCATACCCGTATATTTTAAGCATACAGAAAAAATTGAAGGCATGCTGCCGTTTAACTTCCCCTGCTTCACAACACATCCGCGAAGCACAATGACATTTTACGACCTTGACGATACCGGGCTTGAAATGTATCTGTCCGCATTTGAAAAAGCGATAACCGGCGCAATCCGTGAGCACAGACCCGACATAATACACGGTCAGCACATTTGGCTCCTTAGCTGGCTTGCAATAAAAACCGGAATACCATATGTCGTAACTGCACACGGAACCGATCTCATGGGTTATAAAAAAGGTGAGCGGTTTAGAAAATACGCAGACGAAACAGCACTGGGAGCAAAGCACATAATCACGATTTCAAACGACAACAACGAGCTTGTAAAAGAACTCTTCCCCGCCGCCGCAGACAAGACAGTTTTCATGAAAAACGGCTATGACACGGAAAGATTTTATCCTGAACCGATAACGAAGGAACAAATCGAAAAAAAGTACAATATAGAGCTAAAAAATAAGCTTGTGCTATTCGTTGGAAAACTGGCGCACTTCAAAGGCGTTGACATCCTTATAGAAGCGGTGCGCCTATACGAAAAAGATTATCCAAATGACATAACAACCCTAATTGCGGGAGACGGAGAGCTTGCAGCCGCTCTAAAAAAGCAAGCGACCGATGGAAATCTTCATAATCTCCACTTTCTGGGACATTTGGACAGCACACAGCTAAGAGGGCTATACAGCACCGCAGATGTGAGTGTTGTGCCATCCCGCCGCGAGCCATTCGGGCTGGTCGCAATTGAAGCGCTTGCCTGCGGCTGCCCCGTCATAGCAACAAATCAAGGCGGACTGACAGATATAATAAACGATGGAGTCGGCTCACTGGTAGAAGTTGAGGACGCTGCCGGTCTGACAAAAGCGATTGGCAAAGAAATCTATAACCCCGACAGGGTGCAGCGAGGAAAAAATGCCGCAAAATACGCACGAGAGAACTATGCGCAAGACGCACTAATGGATACGTTGATAAAAATATACACCTTATAGTAAGCAACCTTACCAGCTCATGTGGAATCGCCTCTTTCGTGTGCGAAGGGGGCGGAGGCAAGGGAATGGTAATAAATTAAACAAATTAAAAGTAGGGGGCAAAAAGCAGCATGCGAAAAGTAGTACTGATTCCGACATACTGGTCACGCGCGAAAAAAGAGTGGAAAGAAGGCGACGCAGTTTACGACCACCCAACGCCAATCGACGAAGACGGGACACTGGCGCGCACACTCGAAAGCATGAAAATACTCACAGAAAAAGACTTTAAGCTGGTACTCTTAATTTGCCCCACGGCAAAAGAAGTCGCGGATGCAGCCGAAAAGCGAGTCGTTGAAATAGTAGGCGAAGTAAATTTGCAAGCGGAAACATACATATTCACAATTTTTGACCTTGAGAAAATTGCGGACATCGTGTATGAAACGGACAAAGAGAAAACTGTAAAACCACTGCTGAACATGGCGGGATACGCAAACGTCAGAAACATGTGTCTGCTATGTGCAGACATACTTTCCGCCGATGCGGCAATCCTGATAGATGATGACGAAGTATTTGAAAAAGCAGACTGGGTTGAACGCTCCGTAGAATTTCTGGGCAAACGAATTTACGGCGACGTCGTTTACGGCATGGCAGGCTACTACACCAACAAACATGACCAATACTACGACGACGTCAAAATGGAGCACTGGATGACATACTGGGATAGGTTTGGGTTCAAAGCAAAGGCTTTTGACGAAATAATAGGCAGCCCGCCGCGAATCAAACGCACCCCGTTTGCATTTGGCGGAGCTATGATACTCCACCGTGACCTCTTCCAAAGCGTTCCGTTTGACCCGCAAATAACCAGAGGCGAGGACATAGACTATCTCATCAACAGCAGAATGTACGGATTTTCGTTCTTCCTCGACAACACATTGGCAATCAAACATCTCCCCGTGCCAAAAAAGCATCCTCAATGGAAGCGCATACGTGAGGACATCTACC